>Ga0070746_10000088_pt1 | contig 43350 bp, 39 predicted proteins | sample VirMetDEL_Mar_21_FD_77016 | JGI IMG/M metagenome (GOLD analysis project Ga0070746, IMG submission 77016) | Aqueous microbial communities from the Delaware River and Bay under freshwater to marine salinity gradient to study organic matter... | ecosystem: Environmental > Aquatic > Marine >...
CTCGCTAGACTTCGAATATGACTCAGGATACGGCATTCAGGAAATTTATGGTACAATATGGTTCGAAGACAAAACATGGGCCACCAGAGAAGAATATGACGGCTCAGAATGGTGGGAATACCAAGAGCAACCAGAAATACCTAAGCACTTATACAAGATGACATGAATTACAAAAAAATAAAAGAACTAACAAATAAAATAGAAGATATTGAAGACTTCATTGATTATATCGAAGATGCTCAAACAATCACTATCAAACCATCACCAAAAGAAATAAGAGCAATCAGCCAAGAAATGCCAGTAAACGAAATTACTCAAGAAATCATTTACTGCATTAAAGAAATATTTATTCAAAAAAAACAATGACATTAAAAATGAACTTAAAACATTAATCAATGAATGTATATGAATCAGAGTCAACAGTAAACACTAATCTTAATTGCTCAATAGTAAAAGATGGCCCAAACCTATATTCAATAAGAATTGGACCTTTCTCAGCAATAATTGGACAAAGAATAGCAAAAAGAGAACCTCTACCTGATATACCACACAATAACTTAACACTAGCAGAAGCTAAGATATACATCAATTGGTGGCAACAATACATTGACAAACAAAATAAAAACCTAGATCAATGGAAGAAAAAAAAGAAAAGGTGAAGGGATTGAAGACTTTTCCTCATGAGGAAATAAAACAAACCAAATAAGAACAATGCCAAGAAAAAATAATACTAGTAAAACAACTACACGCAAGCCAGCAGCTAAGAAGCCAGCAGCTAAGAAACCAGCGGCTAAAAAGCCACCTGCTAAAAAGCCAGCAGCAGCAGCTAAAAAGCCACCTGCCAAGGGTAATAAAATACTAATCCGACATGGTTTATCACGAAGCAAAGAAGTGATTGCACCTGAAGGATCAACTATCGAAATGCTTCTCAATGACCCAGATTTAAGGGCTATCCTTGGTTATGGCGAAAACATCGAAGCTAAAAGTGAAGGAACTATCCTGTCTAAAAGCTCAAACCTAGCAGGAGTCAAAACAATCGACATTGTTACAAAGGCAAACACTAAAAACTAACCTGATAAAGGCACATAACCTGATTAAGGCACACACGCATATTATTTGCGTGTGTGCCTTTTTTTTTAACAAATAATCACCAATCAACTATGAGAACAGACGATACAACAATACTAATAGAGGGAGACAAAGTCTACTCACAAAGAGTTACTAAGGAATTACTAAATGTAAGTAATAAATTCATTCAAGAATCTATAAACTTCCCAGTAACAATGCATGGAATAGTACCGCTTACAAGTCTAATTATAAGTAAGGGAACATATTTCATTGCAAGAGAAATACATGAAATCGAATTAAAAACATTCTTTAAGATCATTGCAGACATTAAAGAAACATATATTACACCATCATACCACGATGGAGCGGAATCAGCATACTATGAGCAAATATATAAAATACCAGTTAATGTAAGAATGTACTTTGTTTCGCAATTTGATAAATTCGACTTAATACCCAAACAATACTACGCATTATGGGAAGTTGATGGAGAATATTATCCAGCAGCATTCCCAAATATATATGTTGATGGAACTGTATGCTTAGGTGCAACTCCAAATGTAACTAACTGCAACTCCTATCTTGAGGCATTTGATTTAGCATTTGATTGCTTCATCAATAACACATGGAATCTTGATCTCTATGCAGATAGATGTAAGTTTATAAAATTCAGAGAAAATTCATCTGGAACTTGGAATCAATTACATATAGGAACTAGCGAATTTACATCAGTAACAAAAATAATATCAACAGACTCAGTAAGGATCATAGGAAATGGACTTAGTTAATAAAATACGTCTTAAATCAAGAGAAGCTTACCTAAGATTAAAAGAAAAAGAAATAGAGGTATTAAATCATCTATTAAAAGAAGAAATAATAAGAGAAATAAAAACACTTAAAACTAAACAACAATCAGAGATTGCTGATAAATGCTTAGAAATACTAGAAATAATAAACAATGAATAGATTAAATATATTGATAATTGGTGCAGGAGGGACTGCATCATACTTCCTGCCAGCAATCTCAAAGTACCAAGGTCAAGATATAAGAATAACCATCATGGATGGAGATAAGCTAGAAGAACGCAATCTTGATAGACAATTATTCAGTGATATATCAATAGGAAAATACAAAGCTCAAGAGTTAGCAAGAGTTTACTCACCAAGAGGAACAAATAATATAAGATATATTAATGAATATCTTACGCCAAACACACTTGATTATATCTCAAGCAAATATGACTGCATATTCTCATTTGTAGATAATAATAATGCAGTTAAATTAGCATATGATCAAGCATGCCACTTAAAAATCCCATTCATAATGGCAGCAAATGAGATGTTTGACGCTAGTGCTGACATTGTGCTACCAGAATGGCGAGGAACAAATCTATGTCTATATGAACGCTATCCAGATGTAATGACACCAAGTGCATCTACAGGAATTAACTGCACAGGTAGCCAAGCAGCAAGATTCCCTCAATTAGCAATAGCTAACAATACTGGAGCAGCATTAGCACAGCATCTATTCTATACATGGATCATTTGCGAATTAAGCAATGAAGGAAAAAAAGTTGTGCCATATAGCATTAAAAGAACATTAAGTAAATTCGAGACATTAAGTATATCATGAACATAACTGATCTTAGAGACCTAATTCATAGTCAAGTACATAAGTATATATCACATCAGAATTGTACAAAATGGAATATCGCAAATAGAGGAGTAGTAGTACCAATACTAAGTGATTATGGTAAAGAAGTCTACCCTAATTACAAGCTATTAGCAATACCAGATGCTAATTATGAACCAGATGACCAATGTTACTCACTAATAGTTAATCCTCAATGGTTCTATATGAATGTTAGATTAATTAACGCCTGGCTTGCTGCACCTGAGTCAACAATAACCAAGCATACCATATTGAAAGCATTTGGCATTCATATTGATATTAATACTATTGATAGTTTTATAGATGATAAGAATAAATTTAATATTCAACCACTTATGGATGTTATTGAAATATTTAAAAAAGATATATTTCAACATACCAGAGACAGACAATATCAAAAAATTAACCTCAATGACCCATATAATGAACCAAAAATAACTATCACGTCCACACGAACACAAGCAAACGCAGGTAGAAATAATCAAATAAACTTATATGGTTCAACAATCACAATAACAAAAATATGGGAAGTAGACTACTCAATAGATCAACTATACCTAACAAGTGATGAGAGGCAAGAATTAGAAGAAGCTGTAAATACACATGGTCCATCATCTCAGCTTGATAACCATATAGATAACCTAATAAAAGAAATAATAAACAATTATGGTTTTGATTACTTTCAATCCTATGCATCAGATCTCGACCTGACAAATGAAGAACTAATGGAAGAAGAAATATCTAATATTATCATTGACACCGATGATGATATATATGAACAACTAGGAATTAACACAGACGACGATTATTAAAATGAATATTCAGCAACTAATTAAAGACGGAAAAATATACTCAAAAACAAGCAATCAATTCTTTGATACATATCAAGAAGAAAAAGTACCAAAAGCAGATAATATACCATTTGATTGGAAAGGAGGCTTAATTCCCTTTGATACATATCAAGAAATTGTGAATTTCTTCTTATGGACATATGAATTATGGAAAGGAGAAAGCCAAGTAAGACTATGGTATAATACTGAAACTCAAGAATGGGCAACATATCCAATGCCTCAATTAATAACTAAAGGCTCTATGGCAACAACTGATAGTTATTGCGAAAAAATATCTAAATTATTCCCACCACCCTGGATTGATCTTGGTACTGGGCATCATCATTGTAATGCTAATGCTTTTGCAAGTGCTCAAGATATTAACAACGAACAGAATCAAGATGGATTTCATTTCACAATCGGAAATCTAAATCAAAATAAACTTGACCTTCATGCTCGTTTCAGTTGGTCTGGACAGCTTTTCCCTTGCCATGTTTCTGACTTCGTAGCAGCCCCAGAATGGCTTCATTCAGCTCCAGACAATACTTACTACCAAATTCTCGACATAATGCTCAGAACACCGCCAGAATGCCCAGATTTTCCAAAAGAATGGAAACAACAGGTAACAGAAAAAATTACAAAACCTGATCATAGTCATCATATTCATCATCCTTATCAAGGGTTATATCAAGGTTACAACTGGAGAGATTGTATAAACAACAAAAGTATCATAAACGAAGAAGAAGATGTCTTAGAATCAAATGATATTGCTATGGAAATTTCTGACATTGCTTACACAGTAAGTGAAGCAATTATTGATAATCCATATGATATCTTAGAAGCATTCAATGAATCAAAGCCAAATAATAGACAATCAATATATATTAAAGATGTTGAATCAATGATAGAAGCAGAAATTGCATATTCACAAATTAAAATAAGAAAAAAAGATGCACTTAAAGAAACCTTAGATATGTTAAGAGCTAAAATTAATAAAGATGAAAAGATCATACAAGATACAAATAACCTTGAAGAACTTAAATTGATGACTGGTGCTAGCATGCCAACAATAAAATCAATCAACTATGAGATATATGAAAACGGTATTAGTATCGAAGATCTAATATGAGACCAGAAGCAAAATTTAGAGAGTGGTTTAAAAACGCCATACATCCACTCTGGAGAGTTAATAACATCGAGACATCCACAATGAGCGGATTTCCAGATATTCTTCTGGAAATCCCTCATGTGGGTGATATACCCATTGAACTTAAAGTAAATAAACCACGTCTTAATAAATACCAATACGCATGGATCACTAAACGTATGGGTATGGATCTGCCAGTAGCAGTATTATCCAAGATTAAGAATGAATACCATATATGGTATAAGCATTTTGAAGTCCAAGTAACTAAGGACAGATTAACCATAATAACAGAACCAGACGATAAACACCAAGAAATAGAAAGCCTACAAGGATGTCTAGTGAAGATAATACTAATGAAGCAGTCGGACTGCGGAGCAATGAGAGTGCCACAACAATGGATCAAGCCATACCAAAAAAAAGCAATGAATCAACTCTCACACGACTCATTAATGCAGCAAACGAGCAAGAAATACTAACTGCTCTCATTGCTGATGCTGAAGAACAATTAAAACAACGCAAAGAAGACCTAAGAAAAATAGTAGAAAATACAATCCCAACACTATTATCTGAAAGCGGACTTCAAGGACTAACTCTAAGAAGCGGAAAAACTATCTCTATTAAGAAAAGCTATTTCGCTTCAATTCCTAAAAAAGATCCAGTTAAAGCAACAGCAGCATTCAAATGGCTCTTTGACAATGGATACAAGGATACTGTTAAAAGAATCATTAAAGCACCTATTGAATCATCAAGAGAAAAAACATTCTCTGAACTTGAAGACTATATGGCTGAAAATAATATCCAATTCGATCTAACAAGAGACATTAACGCACAAACACTGAAAAAGATTGTGAAGGAGACGATGGAACAAGGGAAAGATATCCCTATGGACGTATTTGGCATCTTCGTAAAAGAAGAGTCAGTAATTAACTAAAAAAAACTAAAGAACTAAACACACATGGATTATTCACAATATGCAAACGCTGGTCTTGAAAATAAGACCGATAAGGATGTAAACATTCCCGTCATTACTATCTGCCAAGCAAGCAGTCCTCAGTTTGACGCAACTAAACCCGATCACGCACAAAAAAAGATTGAAGACATCAAGCCTGGACACCTGTTCAATAGTGCAAATAATAAAATTATTAAACAGCCTATCGAGATAATTCCTTGTCAATACACTGTAAATTATCCAGAATGGAAATCAGGTGAATCTTCTGGAGCACCAGTAACAGTACATAAGGATGAATCAATCTTAAGAGAAACTGTACGCAATGATAAGAATAAGGACGTTCTGCCTAATGGTAATTACGTAGAAACAACTTATAATTTCCTTGTTATGTTTCGTGAGGCTGAATCAGATGAATGGCTACCAGCTATCATTCGTATGAAATCAACACAGATTAAGAATGCGAAAAACTGGATTACTGTGATGGATTCCATTAAGATGACAACTCCTGATGGAACTAAATTCACTCCACCAACATTCTCGCATACCTACTCACTTACAACTGGCCCAGAAAATAATAAACACGGATCATGGTTTGGGTTTGTTATAAAAATCATTGGCCCTCAAGAAGACTCTGAGGTAGCCAATCAAGCTATTGGTATGTACGAATCAGCAACATCATACTTAGCCGAAAAGAAAGCTTTACCAGTCAGTGAGGACTGAACTCATAGTTGAATAAGGAAAAGGGGGTCAGGTAAAACTGGCCCCCTTATTCTCATAATGGATAACTTTCACCTTTTCCTAGCAGAAGTTTTTGCTGGATACCAAGATGGCTATGGAGTCTCTATTGTCAATGATGATCATATTAAAGGAACTAAAAGAAGTGCAAAATCATTCTGGAAGCATGAAAAGCTAACAGATAAAATATGGCAAGAACATACTGATGGTAAAACATCTATCGGAGTATCACCACTTGGCGATAAATCAAAGATAAAATGGGGTGCTATTGATATTGATGAATATACTATTCAGTTAGTTGATCTAATTGATAAGATAGAATCAAATAATCTGCCAATAGTACTTTTTAGATCAAAATCAGGTGGAGCACACTTATTTGTATTCTTTACAGAACCAATAGAAGCTAAAATAGCACGGGAAGCCATGTCAAATATGGCAACAATTATGGGCTTCCCTGGAGTAGAAATATTCCCAAAGCAAGATAAAAGAAATGAAAAGCTACCCTATGGTAACTGGATCAATATACCATACTTTAATGCAGAAGAAACAGACAGATATGCAATAGATAAAAACGGTAACGCAGTATTAGCAGAGCATTTTAAGGATCACTTATTTGAAAAAAGAATAGGTAAACAAGCTGTTGAGTACTTTGCTAACCTAAAAGTCGATATTAATGCACCAAAAGAAGAAAATGAACCACTCAAAGGTGGACCACCATGCCTTAATAAGCTCATTGTCGAAGGCTTCCCACCTAACACACGAAACAACTCACTCTTTAATTTTGGCGTCTATGCCAAGAAAGCAGCACCACAACGATGGAAAGAGTATATTACCAAATTTAATGAAGAATACATATCACCAAGCTTAGAAACTAAAGAAGTAAACAATATAATAAGGTCTCTCGATGTTAATGACTACAATTATAAATGTAATGATGTACCAATAGTCAATGTATGTAACAAAGCAAGATGTATGTCTTGCCAGTTTGGGATAAGGGCTACCGATGAAATGCCAGCGTTCGGCAGACTTCAAAAAACCTTATCCGATCCCCCGCTATGGAGCGTATCTATAGTAGATGGCGGAGAAGTTGAATTAACTACTGAGGAATTGCAATCACCAAGATTATTTCAAAAAAAAGCATTAGAAGCCTTTAATATTATTACACCAATCCCCAAGCCAGAGGAATGGAGAATGATAATAAAAGGACTTCTTGATAACCTAAAAATCGTAGAAATACCAGATGACACAAACCCAAAAGACATGGTCATTATTCATTTGTGGGAATTTCTTGAGGGTCGTGTTCAAGCTAAAGAAAGAAAGGAATTACTGGCAGGTAAACCTTGGGAAAATGACAAAAAACATCATTTTTCTATGAAATCTTTCAAAAGATACTTGACTCAAGTGAAATTTAACGCATTACCTGATAACAAGATCACAACCATTGTGAAAAATATTAAAGGATTACAGCACAGATTTATGAACATTCAGGGGAAGGGAATGAACCTCTGGGTGTTACCAGTAAGAGAAACCCAAAACGAAAATACAGAAAATGAGTGAAGATAACACTAATGTACGTAACGAAAACGCAGTAGATCCTTTTGAGGCTCTACAAAAAGCTGAAGCTGCTGCCGAACACAAGGTAACACGCAACTTCGGAGGTGTGCCTAGCCCACTACCTAAGTATAAAGATGTAATTACTACACTCCGTGAAAAGGGATTTACCTTTGAAATGGTAAGCGAGTTCCTTAAAGCGGAATGTAAGATTGATCACGGTGCTGGCCCACAAACCATTCGTAATTACCTTGTAGAAGAAGGTCTTTATGAACCACCTAAGCGTAATGTAGCCAAGAAAGACGAAGAACAAGAAACACAATACGCCTAAATGAACCCTGATAAGACCGAAATTATTCTCGGCCCTCCAGGAACAGGTAAAACCACTAAACTTCTAGAAATACTGGAGAGGTCGCTAAAATCATTTAGGTCAGAAACTATCAGCTTCATATCATTCACACGGAAGGCAGCCAATGAGGCTGCCTTTCGTGCGTGTGAGGCACTTAATAAAGAACGGGACGAGTTCCCGCTTTTTCGTACTATGCACAGCATAGCTTACGAATACTTAAGTATCAATAGAAGTAATATAGTAATACCAAGTGATTATTTTACAATAGCCAAGAAAGCAGGAACATTTATCAACTTTAGTAAAGGAGATAAGTTTAACAATCCAGAAGGATTAGCAGCAGGTAATAAAATACTGTCTATCATATCATATGCTAAAAACAACGAAGTAGAGCTAAAAGAAGCATGGGAAATACTAGGCGGAATTAACTGGATAGAAGTAGAAAACTTCAACAAAATATACACAACCTACAAAAAGGAGAAAAATAAGTTAGACTTTGACGACATCATCCATAAATATGCCTCCGAAGGTATAGTGCCTAATATCAATGTATTATTCATTGACGAAGCACAAGACTTAAGCAAAGCTCAATGGAAGATGGCTGAAAGACTATCTAAGAAAACTCATGTCAACTACGTTGCAGGAGATGATGACCAATCTATCTACCAATGGGCAGGTGCGTGTACGGAGTCTTTTATTAATCTTGAAGGTAAACCGACCACCTTATCATATTCTTACAGGATACCCAAGTCCGTACACAGCCTTGCTATTTCCATTACTAAAAAGATTAAAAATAGAAGAGATAAACATTATAAGCCATGTGCTGACCGAGACGGAATGGTTATATTTCTACAAGATATATTCCAAATACCTTTTTGTGATAAAGAGAGTTGGCTACTTCTGGGAAGAAACAACTCTCAATTAGTGTATTATGAAAAATTATGTGAAGAATATGGATTACCATTCGTTAGCGTTAATCCTGATGAAGCACTTAATAAAATAATAACCGCTGTCACCACTTGGAAAGAATTAAGGGCGGGAGGCCATGTTCTAGCCAAGAGAGCCAAAATCTGCTACGAATATATGCGTCCAGTCGAAAGAGTTGCTCTAGGCGGTAAAAAGAAGCTCCAATCGCTTAATGATTCGATGAATCTGTGCATGAATGACCTCAGGAATCAATATGGCTGCGTTTGCAGTGATTATGATTGGGATTATGCACTAGATAAACTGGATGATAAAGGTAGAGCATACCTTAAGGCTATTGAATCACATCCTGACTTCTATGAACCTAAAATAACAATATCAACTATTCATGGTGCTAAAGGTGGAGAAGCTGACAATGTAGTACTAGCCACCGACATGGGCCAACTAACCTACCGATCATATACCGAAGAAGACCAAGACGCTGAACATAGAGTCTGGTACGTTGGTGTAACAAGAACCAAAAATAAACTATATATAATACAACCACAAACAGATTATTACTATGAACTCTGAAGACACAGAACAAAAAATAGAAACAAAAAGCGAAGTCCCTAGGCAGACCTATATCCCAGGAACTATTGAAACCATTGATGAAGCAATTCAGACAATGGCAGTAATTAAAAATGATGTAAATAAAGAAATGCAATACTTCGATCAATGTTACCGAAGACTAAGTTTATTAATTATTAACTACAATAAACTTAATGCACAACTAGAAAAAATAATACACTTACAAAAACAAAATGAAAGCTGATATACCACAGCATTTAATAGATGATCTACAGGAGAGATATATATGAAAAGCATTAAAGATTGGCTAGGAGAAAACTATCCTAAAATACTATGCGAATATCAATTATTAATAAAAGATGAAAAAGAGACTAGATCTGAAAATCATTATGCAGTATATTTTCAAATGAAAAAAGAAAGAGGGGAAGAACCATTATTATATGATGACTGGATAAGAAAAGGAAGACCATTCTCATGATATTCAAAACTAAGCCATACCAACACCAGCTCGAAACTTACGAGCTAACCAAAGATAAAGAATACTTTGCTTATCTTATGGAAATGGGACTAGGTAAAACTAAAGTCACTATTGATGTTTTTAATAATCTATACTCAAAGAATGAAGTAAATGCTATACTTGTCCTTGCTCCAAAATCAGTCTATATGAACTGGTATAAAGAGTTTGAAATACACTTCAATCAAGAAGTCTATGCCATTGCACACCACTCATCAAGCCTTGGAAAAAAAGATAAAAATTCATTAAATTATGTAATAAATAGCCAAATACCAATACCTAAAGTATTACTAGTAAACACTGAATCAATAAGAAGTAAAAAAGGCTTTACAGCTTGTTATGACTTTCTTAAGCTAAATAGAGTTATGATGGTTGTAGATGAATCAACAGATATAAAAACCCATAACTCTAAACAAACAGTAGCAGCTACTAACCTCGGAACAATGGCTAAAGTAAGAAGAATACTTACTGGAACGCCTATTAGCCAAGATCCGCTTGATCTATATTCACAATTTGAGTTTCTTAAACAGGGCATAATGCAGTCAACTAACTTCTATGCCTTTAAGTACACTTACGCAAATATAGTTAAAATTGATCTAGGGCCAGGAAGACCAAGCTATGAAAAGGTTAATGGCTTTATGAACCTAGATCAATTAAAGAAAATAATAAAACCTCATTGCGTAAGAATACTAAAAAAAGATTGTCTAGATTTACCAAATAAAATATATTCAGTTAGAGAGCTAGAACTTAGTGCAGAACAAAAAGCGTACTATAATCAGCTAAAAGAGCTAGCTATAATAATGCACGAAAAAGGAGAATTAACAGTTCAATCTGCATTAGAAACTATGAATAAATTGCATCAAATCACTTGCGGACATCTTAAGCTAGACAATGGAGAAATAATCAGGTTTAAGGATAATAATAAACTAAAAGAAATAAACAGAATAACAAAGGAATTAGACAATGAATCAAAAGTTATCATCTGGTGCAACTACCAAGAAGACGTTAGAATACTCCATGAAGAAATTAAACAATCAGTCACTTATTATGGGCCAAACACAATCGAGCAAAGACAAAATGCTATCAAAGATTTCCAAGAAGGTGAAGCTAAGTACTTTATTTCAACTCAACAGTGCGGCGGTAAGGGTATTACTCTAACAGCAGCACAATACGCAATATATTACTCTAATGGATATCGACTACTCGATAGACTACAATCAGAAGACAGACATCATAGAATAGGACAAACAAAACAATGCCATTATACGGACCTAGTTATAAAAGACACCATCTGCGAACGGGTAAAGCAATCTATTCAAAAAAAAGGAAATGATGCAGAAGAATTTTTATCATCAATGAAAAGTATTAAAACAATAACAGATAAAATCGAAGAAAATCCTGCTGAACTCCTTAAAATAATATGAACAAAAAAATTGATTACCTAACTAAACCAATAGGCGAACCACAAGAGCGTCACGATACGCACGTTAAAAAATCAAGAGTAGAAAAATATGACAGAAAAAACCTGTATGTATCTAAATGCGGAATGTACAAGTTTAATAGCTTATCACAATTAGTCAATTACGGATGGAAATACTTTTGGTCAAATAGACCACAAGATCCGCCATCAGACATACTGCAAACCAATGTAATGAATATTAGCGACCCAGATGAAAACCATTATTAATCAAAAGGATTAATGCTCTCATCTGCTTGCAACCATACCCCTGAACCAAGCTTTTCTAAAGCATTATCACGGCCCTCTATCCACTCTCCATCATCAAAAAGTGAAATAGAAGGCTGAAAAACAAAACGGTCAAAAGCAGCCCTACCTAAAAAATGGCTTTCAAATGGCATAAATGCTCTACCAGCCTGAATAGTCTTAGAACCTAACGTCCCTGGACTCTCAGCATCAAGGATATTAAATACCTTATCTGCCTTAGCCTTAGGCACTCCTAAATGATAGTTAGCTATCCTATTAAAAAAAGGCTCATCGCTATCCCATTCGCCAGATAACATGGAAGTGTAAATTCCACCAAACCCTGAGCCAGCAATAGCACCCCAAGCAGCAGACTTGCCCCACAAGCGAGGCTCTCTATTACTAAGCATATCTTTAATAAGATTAAGTAAATATGCAAGCATTACCATATAGCCCATAAAGTAAGCTGTACGTAATTGACTCTGAGGATTGCCACTAATTAAGTCGGCCATATTTTTACCAAAGTGCTTCTTAATAAAAGCCATAGGATATTGATGATAGAGAGCCATATTACTAAGAATCGCTCTCTGCCAAGTACCTGACTGAAAACCAAGAGTAGTAAGAGTACGCTCTAAATAACCAGGCATAAGAACACCCTTATTCATTTCAGTATTAAGCATCTTCTGATATTTCGTATCTACCTCATCAGCAAGCTGCTTGTACAATGAATCAGTGACCTCTGTGTAGCCCTTACTTATTGCGAGAACCTTTAAGGCTTCAGGATTAACATCTTCAATTCTTGAAATAATATCAAAGTCTTCAGAAAAGCCTTCTTCGCCCCAATTTATTTTCTTGGAGTTAGACCTAATAACATCCCATTCATATTGATTAATACCATATTCTGCGAATGTATCACGAGTACCTTGAGGCAATGAATCAAAATCCATATCCTTAGCACTACCAATACCAGTCATAAAAATCGAAGTAAAAACAGTCCTACCAAGATCCATAACATGATTCATACCAGTAACATCAAATACGAACTTATTCCAAGTCCTCATCTTATTCATATTTGATCCAGAAGATCCAGTAGCCCTAAGCATATTAGTAAGAGTCAACGCAGCAGTAACACCAATCCGCTTAATCTCATGCTTACGCTCAGGATGTTTTTTTATAGAATCAATAATAGTACTCCATACTGGCTTATGGATGAGATCTCCAATGGAATCATCTAGCGTCTTGCGAATTGTTCCAAAGTCACTAAGAGAAGTAACAGCTGCCATGCCGATAGTTGACGGAATAAAAACACCGAACTTCATAAAGTCTTCAATAGCTGTTATTGTATTATTGGCAGAAAGGTCATTAAGACCAAGTGCCTCACGAGCAAAATCCTCAGGGCCACGCTTAGCGACATTATAAAAGAACCAGTGATAAGGATAGAGCCAGTCCTTGTGCTTACCAAAGTCTTCCTTAACCTTAGGAAATATGTCACTAAAGAAATCCATAGCCTGCTCCATAGGAGAGTTAAACTCAGAGGACTTGCCAGTATGAATCTCGATGGCTAAGTTATTAGCAAGTGTACGCCTATCCTCGATAAAGCCAAGGTTAGGATCATAAGAGCCAAACTCTTCCATAACCTTCATACGATCCATTGGCGTGTTATAGAAGATAGTAGTCTGTAGCTCTGAGCGGTTAGAGCGATAGAAGTCACCACTGCCAACATCACCATCTTCCTTATTAGGCTTCAAGTAACCAGATCTATCAAGAGTCATATCGTGAACCTTGTCGTAATGATTAGAGAAGAATAAATATTCAGCAAACTTAGCAAGCGTTAGACCTCCTTTATCCTTGTAATATCTTTCTAAATTTGGATCATGACGAAAGTTAGCTTCTGCTAACTTCTCAGGAACAATTTCGTCATGGGGTATAATAACAGTCTGTTCACCATTCTTATATCTCTCAATAAAAGCTGCTCGATCATTACCAAAAATTCTCTCTCTATTAAGATACATCTGAAGGCCAAGCCACTTAATTGCATAAATAGAGCTATTGTAAGCAGAAGTATTAGAATTATATTCCCACTGGTAGCCATCTGAGTAATAAGTATCCATCTCAAATGTCTTAGCATGATTGATGTCAACCTCATTCAGCATATAGTCAATAAAGTCCTTACGACCATCATCAACTGTCTGCATCTTGTTGTTTAACCTATTAAGCAGCTCACTCTCTTTCCTGCGAAAAAAGATGTCTTTTATATTGCCAAGGTCAGACTTAATGGAATCACCTATCGAGTGATCAGAAATAAGCTCAGCATTCTTACTCTTGCCGCCATTTTGCATGAAGATAGCATTCCAAAGCATAGGCACACCACGCATGGTATTGACCTTGATCTCACCTAATATACTATTATACTCATTGATCTTCTTGAGATTAGCATTGTACAAAATCTTGCCGATAGCAACAGCATTCTTATCAAGATAGACATCTTGATCACGCCACTTAAAGGTATGGTCAGCACCAAGTGTTTCACCTTGTTCAAGCAGCATGTTTGCCATATTGTATTTGGACTGAAATTCCCTATCGGCCTTCATGTAAAGCTCAGTAAGACCAGCCTTATCAAGCTCACCATAGAAATCACCAAGGAATTTATGGATATAAGTGTCTCTAGTATTCTCTATAGATTCTAGGGTCTTATGAAAAGCTACCTCATGGTTACCATCGTTGTCCCTAATCAGCTTATCAAAGTCGTTGTACTTCTTGATCCTGTGAAGCAATGATCTAAGCTCGGTAAAGTAACCAGATGGCGTTTCAAGTTTATTATGCTGTTCTGGGGTAAGAACATTAATATAACGCTTATCTGTTTGACCTTCAGCACCCTTATTATTTCTCCAGTAATTAAGAGCCTCTATTTGTTTTATTATATCTTTAATTTTACCCCTAAAGACTTGAGGTATGAGAACGTCATCGTAATGTGCGTTAATAGTACGACCAACCTCGACCTCCTTCTCGTTCATGCCTTGGAGCTTATTATAAACCCAATTCATGATCTGATTTTCAGCAAACTTATGACCTCGGTTCTTGGCGAAAACCATAGCAATAAACTCCTGGGCAATATTCATTCGGCTTAATAGCCCTTCAATATCATCCATGCCGTCAAACCTATCACGAAAGTCAGAAGGAACCTTGTCCTTAAAATTAGACCAATCATAATAATCAAAGAGTTCCTTATAAGATTCTGGGTCAAGTCTCTTTAGATCATTAAGAAGAGCCTCAAAAGCATGTTTTCTCTTTTCAGCAGTAAACTCACCAATACTATCCCTAATCCTGTACTCAACCATAGCGTGAGTCACCTCTTCTCTTATAGCCAGGGCAACAGTATTGCTGCTCTGACTATCAATGAAGCTTCGACTGATCTTAATGCTATTATCTGATGGGGAGTATATGGCAGACTTAAGAGAGTCATCAAAAACGAGCTTAACACCCATAGACTTGATCAGGGTCATTAAGCCCTGCATGACATCATTGAACTTATTCTTAGTCGCTGGATCAGGCTTAGGCTCGTCACCCTTGCCTCCGACTTCTTCATTGACCTTAGCTAAGATAGCATCAATAGGCCCACCATCATCGAAAGTAAAGATTGGAGTTCTTAGCCACTTGATACCTAGCTCGTCTTCTAGTTCGCCACGAAGAACAGCGACATCGTTATGCAGTTGGTCAAGGTGAGTATCAAGATTTACATAACCAAGGCGATTATCGGATTGAACATTAGGCCTAGTCAATAGTGGATCAGCAGAGTTATCATAAGCCTCCATAAATGAAGTATTGATCTTATCTCCATTATTAAACATAACATTCTCATTATCAATATGAGAGATATCCCTATGATTGCCTGTAAGTTGATTCTCTGTATTAGTAAGAATCTTTTCCTCGCCTTCAACCTTCATAGAGCCAAACTCAGACTCAAGCACATTAGCAATATGTCTATGCATATCATCAAAGTTCTGCTGCGGAGTGCGATCCTTAAGATTTTCATACTCTATACCCTTACCAAAGATAGCTTTAGAGCTACCAGCCTGAATACCTATAGCATCAGGGTTAATTTCTTGACTCTGCTTAGCCCAAGCAAGTATATCCTGCATATACTTAGCAGCAGCATTAATGTTAAGCTGTTTGCCTACCTCTGGAGATTTAAGCAGACTAGAATCACCTGCCATGTAAGGCTTGCTTACATTATTGCGGCTAAGGATGTCATGCAATCTACCCCTACCTGACACATGATCACCAGGAAGAATAAAAAGATTATGACCTTCCTCAAAACCAGCAGCAAGAGCTGCCTTCTTAGCGGCTTCACCCTCGAAAGATAAGCCTTTATTATCTGTTTTACTAAAGATAATAACAGAGTCAGCTTGACGCATATTAAGTGAATGCTGACCGACCCTATCCCAGAAAGCTGTCTGACCGCTTGTACGCTCCTTGTTCAATTCAGCCAGCCCAGACTTCGCATGACCAGTCAAAGCCGCTCCACCTTCCTTAATTTTGCCGTCCTGAACGGGCGATAACTTCAATATTCGAGTCCTTGCCCGATATGGGAACCGTTTCTTCAAGTCTTCGCCAGTTATACCGAGCTTTTCGGCCCAAGAATCAACAACCTTAGGGTTCCATTGATACCTAACGCTTATTGAGCCGTTATCATGCTGCTCATATAAGAAGCCCTGGGGCTTGTCGCCACCTTCAGGATTATCAAGACGTGATTGTGCTGCCTCAAGATTAAGATGTTCAACAGTCTCTAAGAACTTATCAGGATCAATAATAGGCTTGAGGTTTACAGCATCAATCAAATCCTCGATAAGCTTCATAGTCTGACCAACTTCATGCTCATTAATGTTATCAGCAATATTCTGAAGGAAACTTGCAACCTGTTTAGGCGTATTTATGTCATCCTTAAGAAACTGACGAATAACGCCCTGAACTCCCTCAAAGTATCTTGATCTATGATACTTATCCTTCTTATCGCCAAGGTGATCAATAAGCGTATCAAGTTGACCTTTCATATTAGTCATGCGGTCAAGCGGAGCAAGTTCGGCCTGTATCTTGGCGGCAGCATCCTTAGAGGTAGCACTAATACGAACAGGAACCTTAAGGCTATTCCAGTAAAGATCCTTACCATCTTTGGTATTCATACCAAAGAGATGGCGAATATAAGCCTCATATTGAGCAAACTTATCACTAGCCAGTTTTTGCTGACGGATAAGACGCTCTAACTCTGAGCGTCTGGCGATTGTGTCAAGGGAATCTGAAGGATCTTTAACGGGCTTTTCACCAGCAGCTATCCTTCTTAATCTGTTACGATTCTTAGCCTGTTGTCGTCTCTTAAGCTCCTTTAATCTTCTGGGCTTATCCATCTTCTCAAGTTCAAGAAGCTCAGCAATCTCCTTATTGGCAGCATCAGTAACCCTAAGAAGCTCAGCCTCAACTAGCATCCTATGTTTCTTAAGATCATTAGAATCAGGATGAATACCGCTATCAAGCATCTCACGAAGAGTTGGCATGCCTTCTATTCTGTAGTCGGCTATTGCTTTAGGCACATAACCAACCTCTATGCCTTTCTCAATAAGATCTGGTGCTTCTTTCTGAGTGCCATCATAAAAATCCTTAGTACGCTTAGAGTCATACTCAGTACGCTTAGGGTCATACTTACGCTCGTAAGCGAAATCATCCCTTTGTTCATAAGGAGACTTAGGGGAATTAGAGTGTGCGACATTAACATCCCTGCCGAAATTATCGTAGATATGAATACCACTATCGAGAGATTCAACTTCCTCGATCTTAAAAACTCCGTGATCACTACTGGTCTGATCAATTAAGAGACCAAGTTCATTGCGAACCTGTTCAGTCTTCTGGTTAGAGAGAACAATAATATCACCAGCTTTTAGGCCACGGCCATCGACCCCTGGAAGCGAACCACTACGCTCAATGATATGCTCATATTTACCAGCCTTAAGATCAGCGATATTATGAGAAGGGAAATTCCTAAACTGTCCGTTATTGTCTAGCTGTATATGCCTGAAACCAGTAGTAGCAACTACACGATCAATACCAGCAGGAATGCCCTGTCTATTGGCTTTTAAGGCTTGACCCCCAATGCTGTTCCTAGCAAAATTAGAAAGATTGAAATTATCAGCAAGGAGTATAGTAGAAATATTATAGGGTTTTTCATGGTATATATTAGGGCCATTATGAATGATACCCTTATCTTGCTTAAATTTGCCACTAAACACATCACTAGCCAACTGAGTGATCTGAGCATCATCAAGGCCAAGGCTATAAAAATAACGCATAGCCTCTGGAGTAAGCTTAAAGGTAAAGAAATTATCAGGCAGCTTAGTTACTACATTAGCTCCCCAATTCTGACCAGTAGGATCAGTGCCAAGATTATAGATACCATTATTAATTTGTGCATCACGAAAAAGAATAGGCTGACCAAGAGCATTAAATAAAAAAGGAGAACCATCAGGGCCATAGGTTCCAAGTGTATCTGTATAAACCCTATACTCTGGCGGAAATGGATTGTACTTAGTATAGCGACCATCCTCGACCTGCGTGCGTCCACTAAGAACAGACTCAGAGATAATAGAGAGAGCAATATCATGAACTGCCTGCTGCTGATCTGCGTCAAGCTTTGATTCCTTGCCAAAGAGTGGCTTAGAATCTGGGCCAATGTCACCACGAGCAATAAGATCTACTGCATAAGAATAGGCAGCTGGATAAAAATTCTTAAAATCATCAAGAGAATAACCAGAATCAATAGTAAGCTTAAGTTGCTTGCTGATGGTGTCAGTCAAAGCGTAAGTAAGCATCTTGGTCTTTTTCTCATCAAGAAAAGACTTGGCCTTAATAAGATCAGCTTCGGCTGGATTAGCAGCCATACGCTCAAGTTCAGCTTGCATCTTCTGCATACGCTCCTCTGGAGCAAGAATAGTAAAGTCTTCAGCTGCTGCCTTAAGAAGGTTAAATACAATATTATCAGGACTACCACCCTCAGTGAAAAAAGACATGAAGAATGAACGCTTCTCAGCCATACCAGCAGCATCATTATTCATATCCATTATGCCATACTCAGTGTCAATAGCTTTAAGAACATTATGGATAGTATGAAAATCTCCACCATGCTTCTTGAGCCAGTCCTTCATAATGTCGTTCACCTCACTGACTGGAACCTCATCCAGACTGCGACCCTCAGCATCTATCTGAGAGAAAAACTGATGAGTAAAACTCTCATCAAAGCGATAACGCTTAGGGCCACCAATAAACATACCGCCAGCAGTACTAGCACTCTGAGCTAAACCAGTAGCAAAGTCTGCCATATGAACAATACCACCAACATTAGAACCAAGCATACCATAAGTAATAGCATTACCTAATCTTGGTGCATAGATATTAGCCATATGCAAGCCACCACCAAACCCAACAGAAGCAACGAGTGAATAAAAAGATTCTTGACCAGTATATGGAAGGTCAAGGTAAGAGCGACCAGCGACAATAATAGGCTCACTCATAGCATAGCCAACAGCACCTAGCTTGATGCCGTCTTTAATATTAGCCATAATGGTCTGTTTCTTAGCTAGATCATCAAAATATTTATCGAAACGACTCCTGATATTCTTATTAGCCGTAGCACTAATACCCTGTCTCCTAAGAAATTCAGCAATAGCCTCTTGACCGCTTATAGTTGATTGAGCCATACCTGGAGCAGCCTTCTGCACTCCCTTTAATGCCCTAACTCGTCGCATGGCCGCACTCTCCCTAATGATAGGAATCATATTGATAGGATCACTGAGCGTACCAGTCAGTGAAGCAGCCATAAGGCCAAGGCTAGGAAGCCCAGTGATCTTTTCAGAAGAGTCAGCTAATACACGTTTATTAAAGTCACGATTACTCTGAATAGTGTAAAGGGCAGCAGCCTGACCCTCCGTCATATTCTCATCCCACTGATGATTCCTGATACCTAAGGCATCAAACTTAGAGCGAGTGATCTTGTTCTTATGGCTGGCAAAGCTCTTCTTAATGTTATGATCATTAAGGCCTTGCATAAGCAAGCCAATAGAATTATAACCCTCAAAAGAGTCAGTGTAAGCATGACCAAGAGCACCAACATAATCTTGGGCTAGATCAGGGTTGGTATAAGGATTCGAGTAATATTCTGGTAATGGCATTATCTTATTAAGTCGTGAGTTAGTTGTGCTAGTTCTGATGTTTTCATCTGTATCGACTGCCCTTTGATAGTTAAGACCTCAGCATTACTAAGGCCAGAGCCTTTGGTACGCATACCAAGAGTACTGGTATTAGATGCCCTATCGTGCATCCATATTAAGTTATGATTCAAGGCATTTAGATAAGCCTTATACTGTTTATTGAGAGTCTTGTATTTGTTAGGATTAGTTGTAATGCCTAATACAGACTTCAAGCGATCATGCTCAGTGATAGGAACTCCACCAACAGTAAAATTCTCAAGATCACCATAGTCTTTAGGCAACCATTCGGCTCTTGTGTACTGGAAACGCATACCCTGTACATAAGGCTTAGCTGGCTGGAAGTTCATAGATGTTTCAGCGGCATAACCAAGCTCCCTCTCAATAGCATTATCAACAACATCATTATGCTCCATACGGAAATTCCAGCGGGAAAAACGGCCACCAGTTATTAGATTAGTGGGATTCACTGCTGAGACAATCTTTTCAAAAGGTGATTGAATTAATTCAGGATTATCCTTGATATAAAGAGCAAGGGGCTTACCATTAGCATCAGCAGTAAATCTAACATTACTTTGTATTGATTGCTTGATAAGATTAGCGGCTTCTTTGCCATTGCCTTCCTGAGCGATAAGGAAGTCCCTTAATTGATCCCATGCCTTTACATTAGCCTTATTAACTCCAGTACGCTCACCTGCCCACTGGTCGTAGTATTCTAACGCTGCATGAATCTCTGGACCATAATCACCAAGTTCATTATCGAAGACCTCTCGCTCATCATCAGTTACCTCAGATGAACGAGTTCCTTTAATGCCTTCGTGTAGCATGGAAACCATATTATCACCAACCATGCGAGCTAAAGCAATGCTACCATATTTAATTAATTCCTTATCATCATCTTCTTTACTGGCTTGATCATTTACAGAGGTCCAAAACATATGCTGACCATAGTGACCAATCTTCTCGTAGTAAGAACGAACTTCATTAAGTTGCTTAAAGCTTCTAGCAGAAGCAACTGCTGACCTAGCAGAGCGATGAGGGATAGAGCTAATAGGATAGCCTTTATAGATTCTATTAAGCTTACGAGTGTGCCTAGTGTACTCCATTAAAGGCTCATTAAGTGCAGAGTAATCTGGCTCTTCGCCGCTATTAAGTGCAAGAGTTATATCATTGTTGACAGAATCAAGTTTATCTGTAATCTCTTTAAGCTTATTGGCATCAGCCTCCTTAGTAAGATTCCTAGCTCTACCAGCCTCAGTGGTGGGATCAAACTCTTTAGTAAGTAACCACTGTCCATAAGTGCCAGGAGGATCACCAAAATATTCAGACTTAGCCCTGTTTATTATATTGATCATCCTGTTAGCAAACCTATCCATATTATCCTGAGCAACAATGAAAGCTAACTCTGGATTGTCTGATCTCTTACTAAGATTAATACTAAGCTCACTGGTTATATGCTGAAGAACATCTTCATTCCAGTTTCCAGTGTAAGCATCTTTCCAGTTGGCGGAAACCCATAACTCACCATCGGTTAAAGAGCTGCCTTTAGGTCTGGTAACATGAAACCATGAATAGTCATCCTTAAAGAGTGCGGGAATACCGCCAGTGGATAAGGATTCGAAGGTATCAAGGATAGCAGTATTAGTTGCTACCTCATTGAACTCTCTAAGATCACGGTCAGTTTTCTCAGTACCCTCATAAGCAACCTTGGCCTTATCATAAACAGCATTGTGAGCAAATCTAGTATTATCTGACCAATCTGTATTAGCCCTTGAATTAGTAGCAGTAGCAATAAGCTTATTGGAGTCAATAGATAGTTGAGATAATTCCTTGGAATTAAATTCACTAAGCTTAGTTGCGTCCTTCTCAAGACCTAGTAGGGATCGAAAGTCAGGGTTGTGCCTAACTAAAGTATTTATTAATGACTCATCAAGGTTCTGGGCATAATACTGACCCATTGTGGATTTGCCAGCAGGAATCAGTGAGGTATTCTTAACAAATCTACCAACAACAGCAGCTACCTTAGCATCAACTATAGATCTCTCATTAGGAGATATGTCGGACACATTGGAGATATGATCATTTATCAAATCCTGAATCTCATCGAAAGTTGCCTTAACATTAGCAGGTGTAGTATCATTTAGTGAAAGATCATTAATGCTATAAACAATATCACTAAGCATATCTTCACGAATAGTAGCAACAGCCTTCTGCTCGAATTGGTCAAGACGTTCACGTTGCTCGGCCTTAGGTAAGAACTCAGCAGAGTCTTCAATCTTTGTAATAGCTTTAGAAAGAAAAGAAGGATTGGCTCTAATCTCGTCTAATTGATCCTGCTCAAGCTGCTCAAGTGTATTATTAGCCTCACCCTTAATATACGCTTCCTCCCTTGCCGATATGGCATTAATAAAGCCAGAGCTAGCAAAGAAGCCAGTCATCTCTTGCTCAAGCTCATCTACTAGCTTATTACGCATATGAGCATAACGCCTGTTGACTTGTTCGAAGGGGCTGGCCTCACCAGCATCTTCATCAATAAGACCAGAAAAATCAGTGGCATCTCCTTGTCTGGTTCGCTCAATATTACCCAGGTAGCTATTAAGAATCTCTCTAGCACCAGTAAGCATATCCTCACTTTGATTAGCAGGATCATCAATATAAGCAACAAGCTCCTTCTTGAAGTTACTAACCATAAGGTTCTTAGCAACCTTACCTTGATTGTACTTCTGTGTTGCCCTAGTATCCTCAAGATGAGCAGCCTTCTCCATCTCACCCTTAGTAATCTTAGCACCAAGGTTCCTCATCGACTGGCCAGCATTAGCAATACCAGCACCATTAAAAAGTTGACTAAAGTTTACAGCAGGAGCCGAACCAAATGATGGTGCTGCCCCTAAGCTTTGGTTATTCTGGTATAAAGGTATTGAACTCATGGTTTTGGATAAAAGATACTTGCTACATTAAGGGCAGTACTAAAAAGGTTAAGGCCAGTGGATGTCTTAGATGACTGTTGAGCGTACTTAATAGACTTAGCTGCATTATGTTCTAACTGTTCAGCTTGCATACGCAAAGCCATAGATCGAGTCTTGCCGACCATTCTTTTCATGCCTCTGGCTCTTTGCAAGCTTTTTCTGGATGATCGACGGATGGCATCGGCACTCGCCCCGCCAGCTAGCCCCCTGCCAGCGAAAGAGGCATCCTGTTTGCTCATTGCCTGCGAAATTGTCCTAGCAAATTCCTGATCCTCAAGATAAGTAAACATATCCTGATAACTAGCACTAAGACGATTATTGGCAGCAGTATCATACATAGACCTAGCTTGAGAATAAACAGAAGCAACACTACTACTTATCTGAGACTGCCTCCCTAAGCCATCAAGGATAGTGCCACCTATTTCTAGACCTCTACCAAAAGTCCATGCTGAAAATTTCTTCTTATCACCACTCATTTCTTAATATCTAACTCCGTTCCTATTGATAGAAGGTTAAGCCTGTTGGCAGAGAATGAAACTATACTGAACTGTTGACGCTCATCATTGCCGAAATCAAGATCAGCTTCCACTATACCTGTAAACTGATAATTGTCAGAATTATGCTCATACATACTCTCTGATACAATGCTAAATGGGCCAGTGTCTTCAACAAGAAGATCAACTTTATTAAGCCTTCTAACTCTACCAATACTGCCGCCACCCTGTTCGATTGAGCCGATAAACTCAAGTGGGAGAGGAGTAATGACACAAGGAAAGGTGAAGCCAAGGGAATGGCCAGTAATTATGCTACCCTCATTATGGGAATACTGAGCACCACCGCCACGTATCTTTACATAAGAGTCATAATTACTACCATACAAAGAGTTCCTCATAGCATGAAGATCATCAAGGATAATTAGCAATTCATCGGATTGAGAGACAAAAGCATTATCGGTTGTAGATGGCCTATTACTAACACTGGGAGCTTTTACAGCAAAAATAGAAGAGGATATGCCCTCAAGGGAGGCATAAGCACCTTCTGCTGCTATTGCCTGAAATATTGTACTAAGGTGAGAATTAAATCCAGATGTGCTCGTCTCAAGATCAGTTATATCAAGGAAGACTAAAGCAGGGTTAGCTTGATAAGGCATAGCAAAGCTGCCATCAATCCTATCTTCCATCTTTATGTGAAAGTCTAAATGATTTTTATTATTAGCAGTATTGCTTTCGTAATATGAGTCAGATAAATCAGTAGAATAAGGCTCAAGGATCTCTAAGCATAGGAAATCAGAATCAGAAGGAGTTAGAATATCTGAACTATGATCATCATCCGTAACAATCCTATATGAAGCATTGCGATAAGTTGCCATAAAGAACTTGTCAGATGACCTTCCATCATTAGCAGGAAGAGAACAAAGAGATATAACAGGTGCTCCAGTATGAACCCAGTTATTAGTAACATAGTCAGCTTCAAAAAAAACAGCAGAAGTATGCCTTTGTACGCACTGAAAATACATACCATTATGCATTACAGTATCACCCAAGAGATACTCAGTACTAGCAGCCCAAACAGTAGTCTCATAATCACCTATGCCACCAGCGGGAGTAGAGGTATAGGGCTTAAGCCCACTAATACTCCAAGGGCAAGCAGCAACAATCCTGTTCTCTTTATCATAGGTCAAAGCAATAAGACGACCACGCTTAGTCCTGAAGAGAATAAGATTATTAGGATGTGAAATGTAAGCCATATCCTGAATGGGATCAGCATTACTAAAAAGGTGTTGAGCAACGACAGATATATTAACAGATCTGTAACTGTCATTCTGAAAGGAGTAAGTAAGTTCTCTAATTGCCTTTCCTGGAGCAGCAATGAAGATAATACTGCCATCAATAGTGAGAGCAGAATTAGAGAAGCTTCCAAAATCGGTTTGCTTTCTAACATAAATATTAGTCGGAGCAAGAGTAGCAAGATCTTCTGAAGCTGCTACCTTATATTCGCCTGTTGTAGTTCCTATAATAAGATTCTGGGCAGATGACACCCATTTAATCATACCAGCACCAGTAGGCAGCCTGTATGATATAGCAGAAGTGGCTAAGACTTCGCCAAACTCATCAGTAGGGCCAAAGTTTCTGTAATCATTAGATGAACTAAGATGCCATAAATCAGGAGTAAGATTACCTCCGCCAAAAAAGACACGATCATCAATAACTTCAACGACTGAAGGGTAATTAGCCTCATCATCATCATCAGTTTCGCCAGAAGCATCATGGTAACAGCCAAACTGCCATATATTAGTAGAAAACTGTTCCTTACCATTTTTGACTACAGGAGGGGCAATGTCAAATTTAACATTAACTTCTGATGAATTATATATCTGGACCCATTTTCCTGAATCTAGATCAGTGGAAAAGACACCTGATGTGTGTACGGATTCACAATTATAATATTTACCGTCATTAATAACTCTGTCATCTACTGAATAAGATGTAGCTGCTACCCATTCAGTAGCCTCACTATCAGGAATGATTTCATATATCCTTCCCCAAGCCTTCTCGCCATTAAGCTCAACTCTAATAAACCTACCCTTGTCTCTAGTGTAGTGAAATACTTCCTTATCAGAAGTTATATTATAGGATATAACCCTATCCTTAAGGTAAAGAGACTCACCGTCAGGAAGAGATTCTATTGTTCCTTGAGTCCAATTACCTGCAGTGAGGTCATTAGCAAAAACAGAAGAACTATGAGCAACTAAGCACTTATAGTAAAAATTATTTTGATAAACCCAATCATCTACCGAATATGATACTCCTGTAGCCCAAATGGGAGCATTGTAGTCATCTATATGAACACCAGTGGGACTCTTACCTGATGTCAAGTAATGAACCTCACCAGTAACAGCAGTTACTTCAATAGCATCCATAATGACTTCAGTTTGGTTCTGAAGCATATTATAATCACCAGCAGCATCTTTAGCCTGCCAGGTTCTTACGGTATTCTCACCATCAGTATGACTTGATTTAAAAATTTTCTGACCAACATATCTATCAATCCTAAACCAAGTAGATTCTATCTCACCCGACACATTTCGCTGACTATGCTTAATGTAATTACCCTCAAGCGATTTAGACCATATTGCCGTATCGCTAAAAAGCATAGTAACATTCTCAATAGAAGTGTGATCAGACTCAATAATAGCCTTATCATCTACATTGATAGCTATAGGATTATATGACTCAAGATAAAGCTCGCCCTTAGCGATAGAATGAAGAGAAACAACTGAACCTAATAATATATTTGAGTTGTTTGAATACTCTACAAAATCACCAATAGCTAAATTAGTATGAGATTCAATTAATGCTGTTTTATTGCTTATTACTATTGAAACATCTGAGTTTTTCTTAAGCCTTAATGATATACTATCATTGGATTGAGAAAAATTACCACCAAGGGGAAGCTGCTTGCCTTTAGATGACTCAAGATAAGGGCCATCACTAAAGGAAAAGACTCTTGCTGTCCATTGCCTCCAATCATCAACACCAGAAACAGTATTACCTTTTAGCCCCCTAGATATAACTATAGGCTTATGATTCCTATGAGTAAGTATCAATGAACCATCATAAACAACATAATCTATTTCATTTAATTCAGAAGCAGAATAAGAGAAAGAAAAACCATCACCTATTGTTATTTCGGTATTAGCAACAAACCTAGTTGTCTCCTGAGATAGTCCCCAAGTCTGATTGCTGCCAATAGTATTACCATCGGTAAGGCTCCAGCCAGTAGTCGGAAAGTCTAAATCACTACCATCAAGACTTGAATATGTCCATCTTATTGTAGACAGTGACCCTGATGACTCACCTGCACCCATATACCACCTAGCTGGTGTATATGGCTTCCTTGATGTAAATCTATATTTCTTTTGCCTTTCAGCAAAAACAAAAGAGCCAGGACGGCCAGGAAACTCATACCTATCACCAGTTACCCTATTAACAAGATAACCTAAAGAGGATGAACCATTAAAGAAATTAGAGCCAACATGACTAACACTAGAACTACCAAGCCTGTGATCAAAAAAGTAAGTGTTAGAATCAAGTGTAATTGTACCATTATTATTCCAATTAGGAATAGTAAGAACCTCAACTTGAATAACTCCATTGACAACCTTAACCTCATCATCATTGGTTTGATACTTAAGTAATTCAAGGTTATTATTACTGTAAATATACCCCTTTACTCCAGTTGTGGTTTTTACCAGTATAAGAACGTAAGCTTCTGTTGCTGAAAAGACAACGGGGATAGTGCGGCAACCAGTAACCTCTGAACGGCCATCTCCAAATGATAGAGCAATATCCTCATCTGTAACATTAAAAGCATGGACAGCCTTAGTACCATTACGCTTACTAAGGCTGCCCTGTGGGGTAACTACACAGTTCTCACCTCTAAGAATCCCGTTCTGGTAGCGTTCATGATCTATACGGCCAAGAAGATTGCTAGCAATCTCACCAGCAGAAAAATTAGATTGAGTTGGTTTAGTACTACTCATCGAGGGGTTCCAGTAGTATTGTAAGAAAGTCTGCGAGCGTCATAAATTGTTGGGCCATAACGATCGCTATAAAAAGCATCTACATCAAGATCATAAGTACCATCCTCTTGAGAATCAATAGTACGAGCAGTGCTTAAAGACCTCCTAAGCATAGATTCAAGCATCTGTAAATGTTCCTTATCTTGCTCAATACTCCATGATAAATGATAAGCAAGATAAAATGGAAACACCTCTGCCATAAGATCGTCAAAAGAAGAGTAATCAATATCCTCTATATAAGAAAACTCATGTTGCTGTTCACTAATATGAATATAATCACCTTCAGCTCTAAAGTCTCTTTTGTCTGCTGTATGAGCATTAAGGAAACGAACTGGTCGGGTAGACACTCCATAAGTAACAGGCTTAAGAATGCGGCAGCCGTAACCATGAACACTTCGAGAAGAGTCGTTAAGGTCATCATAACTAATAGCAGTTATTCTGCGGATGGCAGTATCCGTTTCATCCCAATCAGTGTTCCATGTCTTCTCTTCAAACAAAATAGGCGACTGGCAAGAGAAAGACTTATGCTTGTCGTTGTAATTGTAAGTAGTAGTAAGGGTATCATCCATGAATGTCCAACGCCCATTGGTATCCCTGCGAATACCATAATTAGTGCCAGTCCACTCACGATTACTAGACTCATAACCAACATCAGTAGATTGATAAGTAAGAACATCATCTTCTGTAGTTTCATCTGGATACTCTACAGTAATAGTTACAGTGTTATAAAGAGGCATACCAAATGCTCGCCTAACCGAGCAATTGAAAGGATGCCTACGCAAAAAAGCTCGCTTAAGATTAGCGATCCTTTCTTTAATAACCTTTAAAGCTTTATTCTTAGTGCCAGTAGTGTACTCAGCACTTGTGACACTCATCTGCCCCAAATGAAGCAACGCAGCATTAACAATTTCTAACTCTGTAGCCATAATAAAAATTGCTAGGGGCCGTTGGACGACCCCTAGCAGGTTGATGATTATTAACAGAACCCAACACGATTACTCGTGAAGATAAGTTAAGTTAAGTTGAAGCATTGCATCGGCAGCGAAGTCCACTGTACCAGATACACCACGAATACCAACTCCAAAAGAGCCAGGATTTACGCCACTAACGCCGTCAGGCACAGGGCAAGCATCGCTAATGTCGATAATGCCGAACTCCTGAGTCCAGTAGCCAGCAGCATAACCAGTAGCGAACGATGTTACTGCTACGTGATCAGTGTTACAACGATAGACTTCATTAGAATCAATCACGTAATCACCATTCACATAGGAATATGTATCACTAACACGTTCCCAATAGCCAGCAGCCAAGTCAGCAGCAAATGTAGAGTCAGTAGAATTATAACTCTCTACGCACTTGTAGTAAACACCGCCATCAAGAACACGCTCGCCAACTACACCAGAAGTTCCAGGGGAATAAGCACCAGGCAAATCCCATGCATAAGCACTAGGCTTAAGCTGAACGAGCTTAGGATTCCAGTAAACGTCAGTGCCTCCAGTGTCATAGCCAACTTCCAAAGGAAATTGGCGAGCCAACTGAGCAGCGACCTCTGGCATAATAGTACCACCAGTATCACCAACAGTATTATTTCCAGCAGTATTGGAATGAGGTGTAAGCTGAGGCACTAGAACCACATGCTTGTTAGTGTTAGTTGGGTCTGCTGGATTATAAGCAATAAGCTCAAAATCAGCAATATTAACACCAGTATTAACAACTGGAGAAGCCTTAAGGTTTACGCTCATAAGGCGAATACCAGGCTCTAACTCGAAGAAACCAACTACATCACCAGCACTAGCGTCAACTGCGTTCTCGACTCTTACCATAGCAGAGCAAGCACGAAGACGACCACGAAGATCACCACGATCAAATGGAGCACGAGCACCACTAGAACGAGCGTTAATTAATGCCTGTAAAGGGGCAGAATATTGAATAGCCATTTTATTTTACCTCCTTTCTATTAAGATGCGGGACCGACGCTGATCTTGCAGACCATTTCGCCCCACATACGAGATGCGTTAAAGTGACCCTTAACGTAGGGTTGCCAAGCATTACGCTTGTCGGGGCGACGATCAATACTAAGATCAACTGCCTGATTCATTGCAAGGCAAATTCCATGAGGAACCCAAGCAAAACAAGTACGGGTACTTGTAGCTTTTGTCCAAGGAAGACGCTGAGTGCGAATAAACTTAAATCCAGCAAAGGTATCAATATGCCCCTGTGCTAATGCCTTAACAGTAGCATAATCAGAGCTTGTTACCTTTTCAAGAGCAAGCATTTGGTTAATCTCACGAATAGAGAGTGCCATAATGATAGTTTGGCCATCTTCAATCTGCTCCTGCTCAAGCATCTTTTCTCTAATCTCAAGAAGGGCAGCAACAGACATGCCACTAGAAGCACTAACAGTAATACCACCATCAGCTTCAAAACTGCGTGTAGTAGAGCCATCTTTACCAGTGTAAGCAGTTCCATCCATAGCCTCAATGATAACATCATCAACCTTACGACCCAATGCGTAAACAGCATTCTGTACGTAAGAAGATGTAGGATCATTAAGAAGACGGATCTTGTCCTCCTTATCAATTAAATCAGCCCAATCGAAGTCACGAAGGCCAATACGCCTACGAGAATGAGGCGTTTCCAATAACGGTGTATCACCGTGGCGGTCTTTAATCTCGACCGCATCAACAGGTCCAATTCTGTCGTAAAACTCAAACTCACTAGACTGAGATTCCTCAGTAACATAAGGTCGCAAGCGAGAGCCTTTTTGTTGGAACTGTATCTCGATGTTGTTCTTATACGTATTGTATAAGGCAGTATCAATTTGTTGAGACATTTTTCAGTTTTTAATTAAGGTTTACTTTTTTTTTGAGCTACCCTTTCGGACCCGATGAATGCAGGGATTAGGACCAGTGAAGCTACCCTAATCTTATTGCAAAAATACCATACATAAATAAATTGTCAAGAAGCTTTTGGATAAGCTACTTGGTGAAGATTAGACCATCGTTCAACAGCAGCATTATGACCAACATTAGATCTATTGCCTAAGGCGTCCATAAAGTCCCTGTCAACCATAAGGCGTTTAATTTCAGCTTGAGCACCAGCAGCACCACCAATATCTAAGCGAGGTGCTCCACCACGACCATCATCTTCCATAAAGTTCTTACCTATATCAACAAGAACCTTGACCATGCGTGGATCGTTTCCAAGGCCAGATTCTTTAAGAAAATCACTAAACTCATCATTTCCAAACTTTCGAATAAGCTCATTAGCAATAGTAATATTAGCGTCATAATCATCGCCATAAGCATTACGAAGCTCATTTACAGCATTATTGACCTTAGTTTCATGGTTAGCAAGAGACTCACGATGCTCATTGATGCTAGTCTCGAGGATCTCTTTCATAATAGCATCACCCTGACGCTTAGAAATACCATGCTTATGTAAAAGTTCAGCAAACTTATCAGTAGAACCGTCCTCAAGAGTAAATGTCTCAGGGACATCCTCAAGAGTCTTTAGATCAGGAAGAGAATAGCCCTTATGATCTTCTGGTTTACCAAGTGATTTATAGTGATTATCCCAATCATCATCAGACCAGTTATCGCTAGGTGCTGGTATCCTATTAACACCGATGAGCTTCTGTGAATGGATATAAGACTTAGCTAAGCCGCTAATATCTTTAATATCATTAAGGGAGACATCGGTTTTAATGTCATCTGGAAGAGAATCTTTCCAGCTACCAGCATCACCGCCGCCGCCACCGTCACCGCCGTCACCGACAATATCATATAATGGAGTTCTTAATTTCATTTTGGTTTCTGTTATTTTATTTTATCAAGAAGGGATAATAGGAATAGCCTAGCACCCTCATTCAAAGAAGTATGGTGAGGATCGCCTTTAACAAAAGTAGTTTTATAATAAAAGCATCCTTTCTTCATATCTTCAAGCACCAACTTAGCATCAGGATTAGTAGAATTAAAAACACTACGATAGGCTCTATCCAATTCCTCACGTTGAGTTCTTACTTGTTCTATTTGTTCTTCTTGTGTAATCATCCTTGTAGTAAAGCTTGAGCCTGGGCCATGTCCTTAGTAGCACCAGCAGCCTCCCTAGCAGCAGCAACACCCTCTTGTGCGTTTTGCTTCTGTGCATTCTGTTCACGTATAGCTGCTATCTCTCTAGGAGGACGCATGATCTTTGGTGAAGAGTTAGAGTTCTTAGCCTGCTCCTGAACAAAAACATCAAAATCAATAGCATCAAGAACATCAGGCTTAATATCAGCAAGAGGAACAATGCCTTCAATAAAACGTCTGGTATTCATATTCTTAGCATTACGCTGTGCCTGATTAGCTGGAGACGTATAAGAAACATCAAGGCCACGGCTAAGAATAAAATCAGGTGGCGGCGGAACTAAATTATATTTAATAGCGTCAATAACAGATCGCTTCACCATAGGACCAGCCATCTCAGATTCAATACGACCAGTCATAGGAGCCATCATTCTGAGCTTCTCATCACGACGATCCATAACCTCGGTAGCGGTCATCTGGGTGGAGTTCTTCTGTTGCAAAATCCAATCAACATAGAAGCATTTAATAATATGCTCACGCTTCTGATCCTGCATCTCTAACCCAATATCAGGGCGACCACCAGTAAGAAGAGGCTCTGCTGGATCTGTACCTTCTTCACGAAAAATTAAACCACTTGGAACAGTATGTATAGGAAGAAGAAATCCTTCACTAACAAGCTGAATAGGTGGATCAACCATCTTCTCTGCTCCCTTGAGAATAACCTTTTCAGTCTTATTAATCATACGAATAGTAGGCAAACAGGTATGGGCAGGTGAACGACCGTACAACTGACCAGCAAGCTTAGTCCATCTAGTCACATAATAAGGGAACTGATCAAAACCAGACTCAAGGAACATATGCCCAAGATCAGGAGAAAACCAGGATGATTCATAAGGCATATTAGTATTACGTACACGCTCAAAATTGGAGCGACGACGAGGTTTAACGCAATGATATATATCAAAGCAATGGGAAGAATCAGTTTCATCTTTAATCTTCTTAGGGGTATTCTCAAAACCAAACTTATCAAGTATCTGGAACTTATTCATCCTGCGGACTCTAAAGACAGTATCAATAAAGCCATTAGAATCTTCCCCTATCCAACAGTCAGCGAGAGGACATGACATAAAAACCCAAGTCTTAGATACCACATCCCACTGCTGATAAATAATACCAGTACCAAACGAACCAATATCTAAGTAAGACTCATGAAGCGTTTGGTCAAGCTTAGCAAAGGCCGAGGTAAAATGAGACCAGATAACAGAAGCTGTATCCTCAAGCCACTCAAGAGTATCCCAATCGTCAATAAGCTCTCTAGGCACTCCAGCGACCTCAAGATCAAACCAACGATTAGAGGGATTAGTAATATGACTATGTAAACCAGCAGCAAACTGCTCCAACGCCCAGGGAGCAGTGCCATCATGTATATCTACAGTGTGGCTAGCAATATTGCTATTAAAATCATTAGCATTAACATGAACCAATGCACGTATATCACGCCAATCGCTCTCCCATTGAGAGCGGCGAGTCTTGCACTGATCAAGATAATTAGAAAGAGCTTTAACTTTATTATTCATGATAAGAGACCAGTAGGCTCATTACCAGAAGCAAGAAAAGATCTATGTTTCCTTGTTTTAGATGTGCCACTTCTTGGTATTGTAGTAGCCATTTGGCCAAATTTAACTGGAGCAGGTGGAGCCGAAACCTTAATAGCACTAGGGGCTAATTGGTTTAAAGCTTTCCTTTGGTTGCGAGCACTAGCATAACTAGCTACTGCGGAAACAGCAGTAGCAGTAGCAGTAGCCCTAGCAGAAGAACCAAAGAAGGTATCAGTAACCCATTCAAATAAATCGCTAAACATTATTCATTATCCTTCTGTGGAAGTTTAAGCTTAATATCAACCTCACCATTAGGGCCAGCAGTGAAAGTCATACAGCCAGTAAAGAACGAGAAAATAGCAATAAGGATTAGTGATTTCATTTAAGTTTTACAGTTTGGGTTAGATTATCAAAAAAGCATTCAGAAGGTTTCTTGTCAATATGATAAGCAAATTCTTCAATAGCAGCTTCCTTAATATGCTCTGGAATTACTGTCTTGTAGCCTGTCCTAGCACCAATCTGGACACCTAGCCAAGCAGCGAGAGCTTTACGCATCATGCGTTTATACTTCTTCCTAAACAATCTATTCCACTCTTTAATATCAAGTTCATCACGGAGGGAATCGAGTTCAGCACCAATACGCATCAACCCTTCTCTAATGAACGCATCATATAAAAATGCGTCTGCCGTAAAGCGAGAATATTTAATATTAGTATTATTAGAAGGGGTGAGTATTCCAAGACAAGCTCCATCATGCCAGTCACCAGTAAGAGGAAACTCTCTGGGCTGGACAAATAAACGAAGTGGATAAGGATTAACTGAAGGCCCATCATTAGTGAAGCCACGAAGAACTGTACCATGAGTAGTAGAAAGGTTATCTAGTAATACATTAAAATCCGAACCACAAAGTTCTTTCTTTGCAGGATTGTTATAAAACTTAAATGGTGTTTCGTAAACCTTCATTTATTAAGAAAGGCATTAAAGACTAAACCGATAGTAGGAACAGCAAGCAAACCACCTACAGCAAATAAAACCTTCCAGATAAAATCAAAACGCTGATTATTAGTAACAACATGCTGGTCAAATAGATCCTTATCGGCCTTCTTTTCAAGATCGGATTTTAATGAATTAATAGACTTTTCGATCTGCCTATCAATATGATCGTAAAGATCTTTAACTCTATTAATCTCTCGATCCTCCATAGCTTGTAATTTATGATTAATCTCTTCACGGAAATCATTCATTAATTTATAAAGATCTTTTATATCAACTTGATCGCTCATATCTTTAGAAGTGATCTTTGCAGAGCTTTACATTCATTACAGCGTGAGAACTTTGCTCGAATCAATTAATTCTAGATTATGATTTTCAGGGTCTATGAAACCTATATCCTCGTTCAGGTTTGTTCCAAGAATTACATCATCATTAGAAGAATAAGATCCCGTTGACAACGTACCAGTCGTAGAAGCACTTACTTGCCCGTTTACGTCGATTATTTGAGCGATACCGTTCAAGAACTTCGACGTAAAGTAGGCTCCAGTAAAGATGGTCTCTGATCCGTCAATCCCGCTCGCTTTCAGATACATACTACACCTATCCATAGTAAAAACGGGAAAAGGGCCGTTGTTTCCAAGGCTAGCTTGTAAAAATATACTTTGATTATTGCCAGGAGAAGTACAGGCTCCAGAAATCCAGCAAAACTTCATTGAAAAGCTTCTATGTATATAGAAAAATCTACTTGTCGCTACCATTGAACGCCTAAATCGACAATCTGTCGCTGTTATTAAATTCAGGTTATCGTTCGTGTCGTTCCAGCGTCCATTAAAAGCAAGAGTATTAAAAGTGGTATCGTAAGCTACGTTATCTACTCCGAAAACCCCCTCAGAGGTTGTGGACGAGATTTCCTGTAAAGATCTAGCAAAGTAGTTATAACCTCCTTTAATTGTTTGAGTACCAGAAATAGTGGAATCTCCAATTACAAGAATATTTCTATCAGCTCCTCCAGTATAAGTCGGAACATCTGCAAATGATCTATAAGGATCTCCTTCTGTTCCTGCTCCTCCAGTGCCTCCAATAGTTAAGTTTAAATATAATTCAGCGTCCATTTTACTTAATTAGTTAAATGTTAGGTTGTTGTTGAGTGTTAAATTGTTGTTGAGTGTTAAATTGCTGTTGAGGTTATTTTTTCCAATCTAGCCATAGCTCTAAGTTTTCCCGTAGTAGCGTCTCCTGTTTGATGATCGGTATTGACATCTATTGTAGTGTCGGTACTGAAAGAAATAGCAGTAATTCTGTGTTTCCCGTTACAGGAGGTTCCATTACTGCCAAATACTAAAATATGATCTCCTACACTAAGTTCTTGTGTTAAATCTATTCCAGATACCGTAAAACGGATAGTTCCTAAATTATTTGCTGAAGTTATGCCTAAAGTGTGATCTGTTCCATCTAAAACTCTGCCAGCACTTTTAACGCAAAGAAACTTCTTATCTTGAGTTAAATTAGAATCTAACTCATCTCCATCAGCGTCTAAAATAGAAGAAGGAGCTATGTTATTAAAACCTTCTTCCCCCACTGTCGCATATAAAGAAAATTCTGAAATATCTCCAACAAAGCTACGAACTCTAGTAGGGGTTCTATCATAAAGCTTTGCTGCAGGGGTATCCCCCTTACTTGCTAATATAATAGGAGGAGGAGAAGCTCCTGCACTTAATATTTGCATATTACGGGCTAAAGGAAAACCTGCGCCTGAATCACTATTACCTGTAATGAGGGAATAATTTTCAGATGTTCCTAAACCTAGTAAGTTATCTCCGTCTAAAGCTCCTTCAACATCGAAAGCTTCATACTTATCAATAGAGGAAAAAACAAACTGATATTTAGTTCTAGTAGCAAAATCAATTAAATAACCTTTATTACCGAAAACGGACATAAGAGAACCTGAGCCTGAAACCCGTGGACCTAATCCTTGATATTGCAAAGCTCCAGGGGGAGTGCTTGATATATCTAAGCCTTTAAGTGAAAGTTTAGATATAGAATCTCCAAATTTAGAAATGAACTCATTAGAGTCTGTAGTCCTAAATAATCCATCACTTGCAGAATCAATAGCATTTTGCCACGTATCTTCTCTGACACTTTTAAATACTGTTTCTCCGTCTGTAATATCCGATGCACTATGAGTATGGCTAACAGCAACAAGAGGAATTTCAGCAAAACTTAAAACAGTAGTTCCAACTGTAATCGGATCAGATGTAGTGAGAACATAATGATAACCATATTTATCACTATTACTATCTGTTACATACACTGTTAAACCATTAGTGACTTCAGCATCCTCATCGCAATCAGTTGCTCTTGTCCAAGATCCAGAGTCGGTGATGTAAATACCATTCTCACTGGCATCGGTTTGCTCTGTAACCAAAACCCTAGAGGCAGAGGTTAAGACACTATTTAAGGTCTGCTCTCCTGATAATGTGATATTGCCCTCACCTTCAGTGGTTGTGACTACGGGATCTTTGTGATCAATACCAGCAGTAACAGAATCCACTAGAGCTAAAATCTTCTCGGCACTAAAGACTTCATCATTAGCAGTTGAAGCGTCATTTAAAACATGCAGTCTACTATCATTGGATTGAACTACCTTACTAGCCGCAACTTCACCATCAGTAGCCTGTTGAACAATCCCTCGCTGAGAAGTGCTCGAGTTAGGGAGGTTGGCGACAGAAACCAATGCGGACCCATTAAGTTGAGCTAACTGATTAGCACCATTGACATCAGTAATCAAGCTGGCAAGGAGATTGGCTAGGGCAGAATTAATCTCGACATTACCATGAGCAGGAGTGCCGCTGGGGTCATCCGTGCCAGAAAGGTAATCAGTCGCAATTGGAGTAAAAGTAGGATATGAAGATTGCTTAGGCATTATGATTCATCAAGGATATAGCCACCATTCTCATCAAGAATAGCAGCATTAGTTTCATCAAGGATAGCGGTAGCTGGAATACCGACGCCACCACCACTAAAAAAAGAGGCAAGAGTAGTTGTAGTTAAGTTATGTAGATTAACACTCATTATCCAAAAACAAGCTGCACTGATCCACTAGAAGAATTAACAGTAATAGCGGTAAAGCGACCAAGGATCGGGGTTGTAAATCCTACGCCAGTAAGACCTGTGCAATTACCAGTAGCAGTATCAAGTACAACAGCAGTAGTACTGACAGGAATAAGGGCATTAACATGCTGCCCACCTGCTCCTGTCCAAGACTCACCCTGGTCGAGAATTATTGAGCCAAATTGCCCATCATTTGAACGAGTTCCTTGCTGATGTTCCATTTTATTTATTTATTAAAAATTATGCCATCCCGCCTGTTCCGAAGCGGGATGGCTGCCAAGAAGCAATAGAGATACAACTATCAAAAGCAGCAGGAAATTACGCAAAAATATCGTACTTGTCAATAGCTTTTGTTGGGAGTTTTTGGCGGGAATCGCCACGGCGATATTTAGTAGCACCATAAGCAACACCACCAAAGGCATCAGCACCATTACTAGCCCAATCGTGAAGAGGCTCTGCCGACCATGTTTGCAACTGCTCATCATACTTCTTACGATAAGAACGCAGGCACTGAATACCACGCTCACAGCGTGTCTTATCAATCCATACAGAAGGAAGTACATTCCTTACATCATCAATTCTATCATGCACTGACTCTACCTTAGGAACAATAGTAGGCCGTATGCCAAGATCTTTCTTAAGCGTCTCAAAGCGAGACTTACCAGTACCCATCTCCCTCACCTTAATATCATGCGGAAGATAATGTTTGCCATACCGATAATCAGCACGATGCTTATCGGTGAGCCGCTTGGCGTAGAACGGAAGACCTTCACCAGAGTTCTCATAATAATCAATAATCCTAACTTCCTTATTATGAAGCTGAAAAAACCATATAGCTGTAGAATCCCTAACACCCAAGTCCCAAGCAGTATGCACTTCAAGTAATGGCTCGTGAGGAACATTAGTAATCCTATTATCCTCAGCCATTCTGATCATTTGTGATGAATAATAAGCACCCTCAATAGGAGCCTCAAATGAACACCAATACTCCTGCTGAATAAGAGCCTCAGCCATACCAGTGTCCCTATCATCCTGAATAGCTTCTGGCTTTACAGCATGAGTATCATCAACAGTAAGTGTTTGACTGAACCACTTAGGATTATCAGCTGCCTTATCATGAAGATCCTTAGCAAAGTTATGACCCCGTGGAGTAAAAATAAATAAAGCCCAACCATCATTCTCCGATAGGATTGGTCTAATAAGATCAAAAACATGAGGATTCATCAATGACCACTCTGAGAACACTACACCAATGGGGTTTGATCCTACCAAGGAATCAGGATCATCAGCACCCACCACCTGATAAAGCGAACCATTCTTAAGCTTAATGGTCATCTCCGTAGAATTACTAGACTCAATAAGAGGATTAGGTATATGCGAAAGAAATTTACGCCCTGTCTTAGTAGCACCATTCCATACAATCTTCCTGCCCTGCTTATAGGTAGGCAGCATATGCCAATAAGTACCCACCCGCATATGCGACATAGTAGCAATAAGATTAATAGCAGCCAGATCCTTACCAGCTCTGCGATGCCACACTATGGAAGCACGTTTACCGCCATCCATAAAGTACTTCCATACAGGATACTGATAATCCCTTGGCTCCCAATCAAAAGGTAATGTTATCTTACTCATGATTTAAAGGGCAATCATGATATATAATATCATTAATCTTTGCCAAAACTTGATATGGTAACCGATAATTGTCCTGATTCCGTTGCTCCAGAACTATCATTATCTCCCGTATCTTCTTGGGCTGGCTGTTTAACCAATTCTCCGCTGCTGTCTGCTGAGATGGTAGCGGTATTATCATTTGCTGTATTTGTGACATTATCTAATGCTTCTTGTTTAGGTACGCCTGCGTGTGACAGGACAAAGTTATTAATATAAACCTCAAATTGTGCTTCCACTCCCTTATCAGGGTCGCTAACCTTCATGGCAGGAGCAAGGTATCTAAGAAACTCCTTATGGATTGAAACCCTAAGCGAAGGATCAACATCAATAGGGACTCTCATCTTCTGCTTAGGAATATCAGGATTATCAACTATTGCATAATCCTTACCCATAGCCAGATCTATTAACGACTGGACAGGATCATACTGGTTCCTCTGGAGATATACCATGAGGGCATTTCTCATATCACTAGGCTTCAGGCGTGGAGCTTCCTCGCCATCTTTAGTAATCAAAGTCTTCGCTTCCTGAGCGGCTTCCTTCAAGCCTTCTCGTAGTTTCTTTCCCATTTTCGTCCTGGATTTCGCTGGCATTTCGGAAGACTGCCACAGGGGCCGTAAAACGTCAAGAAAAAAGGGTACATTTTTTTAGTGATGGTCTTAGGCATGGTGATAATAGAGCTTTGCATTGCAAAGTATAAGTTCGGAGTTATCGGGCAGATTATGCGGGTTGGAAGCTAATGAAACACAAAAAAGATTTTGGGGCCCCCCCCCTTCATCTTTTTTGTAGCAAGCCATGACCAGTGACGCAGCTGGAGCGAGCCATCCTATACCAGCCATCCTATACCAGCCATCCTATACCAGCCATCCTATAGTAGTGCTACGCACAGTCACATTAGGATGTACCCCACAGCCCTTGGGGGCTAGTGGACTACATCCTTTTGATTAGTCACTGGAACATGCCCCACAGCCCTTGGGGGCTAGTGGACCATGTTCTTTTAGATAACCGCCCACTAGGGTGGGCTGTTAATGACCGCAGCTTACCCATAATGACTTCATTCGTGCCTCATAAACCCATTATGACTAAGCTGCTGGTCTTCATTCATTCATCGTTCTACTTTCTTTTCTTTTTTAATATCATTCATTCAAAAAAGCTAGATAATTTTTTTATTAAATCTTTCTTTCTTTACCATCCTATACCTTTTGTTAGGGGGTTATAGCGTTAGCCGTAGACAAGGGGCCGTGGGCCGTGGGCCGTGGGCGGGAGCGGCCAGCCGCAAGCGTCTGACTCGCTAATAATAGCGGTCTTTAGACTGGCTCGGGTGAGCAGTCCATTGAGACCGCTTAGCTCTTATTCATCATCATGGTGGTGGTGAAGGGAGTGATGTTTATTAACACCCAACAGAAAGTTATAAAATGATTAAGGTCAAAAGCCTCAACTTCGACACCAACAAGCTCATCGTAATAATGGACGGTAAGTTCCGTATCTTCGATATCATTAAAGATGACATCGGCGAAAATCGTGCAATCTACCTGCCATCCATGTATAAAGATGACGCGTCTCAAGACGAATTTCGTCCACGTTACTCCAAAGCCCTTGACTCTGGTGAAGGTCTCTTAAAAGAAGCAGCACCAGACAAAGATTGGCTCTGGAACGGTTACTTGAAACTCGATGGTAATTATTACCAAGTATTTATCTATGAGTCATCAACGACCATCCGTGAAGTCGATACGGATGATGATAACTTATTAACCATCGACGAGTGGTTAGAAGAAAAAGCACAATATCGTATTAGCCGTGTATAATCTCCAGTATCGTATTAGCTATGAATAATCACTGGATAGCACCCGAACACATTTCCCCATACCGTTCTTCATTGAGCGGTATGGAGGATCTCTCAGTGTTCTACGATGAGACAGATGATGGTTATCATCACATTGACGGTCTCCATGACGGTCTCCATATTAACAAGGATGGAGACTATGAAGTGGCTAATGAGTACCTAGACACGGAAAACTACCGTGCACAGTTACCAGAGTCACTTGGCATATGTCCACTCCTTGGACACCAAAAAGTGTTCTGGGAAGAGTGGGAGTATATCGACAATAAAGGTAAAAAACGGAGGTCATGGATTAAGCATGACTTCCAAGATGAGTTCGACAGAAGTCAGCAACGTCCCAATGAGTCAAAAAACTTCGAGAAACTTGACGGAGTATTACCAGACACAGGTGTACTCATTAAGGATGGCAATCGTTGGACTGTTACCGACGATGTCATGGAGCTTCCAGACTTTTGGTCTGAACCCTATGGATGGCATAATGAGCCTGAAGTAGATGGTAGTAAGCTCGTCACTCATGATTGGGATGACGTATTGGTTGATAGTCAACTATCAGCTCTTGCTTACGCTAAGAAGTGTAGGATTGACGCTGTCGATGATGAAGTCAAAGAGCAGCATGAGAAAGAGAAGATATGGACTAGGATCGACGAACGAAGAGACAGAACGCTCGAACGCATCGCCAAGCGGTACGGTCGAAAGAAAAACGTTACTCTCGTCATTCATGACCCGCTATCAAGCGATAAGCGGTCGTGGATGGCGGTCGGTGACATCAAGACCTACTCAGGTGTCATTGATGAATCAGAGTAACAACCCACAGGGAGGCCAGGCTAACGCTTGGTCTCCCTTTTTTTGTGCATTAGCCATGATTAACTACCATTCTATAACTACCATCCTATACAGGAACGCATTTATCGTGCCCGATCCTCGATGTACAGCTTTTCTATCAAAAAGCTGGGAAAGTGATGGGCCAGCAAGCTGTCTTCTACCACATGATACCATCCTGTACCTACCATCCTATACCTACCATCCTGTACGGGGAGCCATCCTCAACGGGGAGCCATCCTATACCTACCATCCTGTACGGGGAGCCATCCTATACGGGGACAAAGCGGGGTGGGGCAATGGAAACACCTTAGCCGATACACAATGACTGATACCTACCCACAGTCTCAAAAAAAAGTACCCAAATCAGCAGCCAATAGATACAAAAACACCAAACAATATTTGCACACAAAATGTACAATATTTGTACACACATGCCAAATACCAATAAAAAAGCTCTCAACATAGGCCACCAAAGGGCTACATCAATAAAGAACACTCCGAAAGGAAGTCCCTCAATCAATACCTAAGGACTTTGGATCGCAAAGTGCCGTATTATGTCCAATTTCTCCCTCCAATACATCGTTTTTGATCAATCAAACAAGAGGAAAAAGGCAAGCTTTGATCAATCAAACAGAAAAAAGACTAACAAAAAGAGCCAAAAAACTATCGAAAAATCCAATAACCTATTACTTTTTACACTGCCAATAGGTCAAACCAATAGGGCCGAGATCTTACTATTTAAGCGGCTTGAAGGCCAAATGTATTGAAAATATTGGATTATTGGCAAAAGAGGAAAAAACAATATCTGGCAACCAAAACCAAACTCTAACCCCTTCCAATAATCAATAGATCCAATACAATCCGCTTAAATCCTAAGAGAAAAACCCTATTGAAACCCCCTATTGAAATTCAATTTTCAAAAAAAACCAATAGGTCTCTGTTCCACAATAACAAAGCCATTATCTCGCTGTCGCCCAGACACAACAATAAAGGGTGAAGGGATTGATGTTTAACCCAATCAACAAATGAAAATACTTGAAAAACTATTAATAGCAACAATCATCATTATATGCACATCGTGCATATGCTTATTTATTCACCTCTTAACAACTGGCCTTGTACTATCTATCGACGCAATACTATGAAAAACGCTAAACAAGAAATTGAAGAATTAATGTTGCAAGTATCATCACTAACACAAGTAAGATGTGCAACAATCACACACTATAAGCCATACTTAAATGATGCTAAGCCCAAACCTCAGCCAAAAACCTTCAATCTGCCAATTCTCTACACAGCAAAAGAAGCAGAAGATTTTCTCGACTCGCTAGACTTCGAATATGACTCAGGATACGGCATTCAGGAAATTTATGGTACAATATGGTTCGAAGACAAAACATGGGCCACCAGAGAAGAATATGACGGCTCAGAATGGTGGGAATACCA
>Ga0070746_10000090_pt1 | contig 43004 bp, 34 predicted proteins | sample VirMetDEL_Mar_21_FD_77016 | JGI IMG/M metagenome (GOLD analysis project Ga0070746, IMG submission 77016) | Aqueous microbial communities from the Delaware River and Bay under freshwater to marine salinity gradient to study organic matter... | ecosystem: Environmental > Aquatic > Marine >...
CCAATCAGTTCCAAACTTTGCTTCTCCCGTAACCGGGATTCGTATTTCGTAGTATTCACCTGCAAGTGTCATTGCAGAGACGACAGCATCTTCTGCAAAGGTGAGGACTTCTTCATCATCCTCCGCAGAAACAAGTGCCTGAAGTTCATCATGTACATGAAGAACTTGTTTGATGTCATTCTCATACCCTGCATCGTACGCCTTCTGCGTAAAGAGAACGGTTGCTCTCTTCATTACAAGTGCAGCAGCAGACTGAAGAACAACATTGAGTGCAGCATGGGGGGACCGAGGGTACAAAGGTCTACCGTCAAGTCCGCGCAAGTATCCGACATCCTTTAAGGTCTTCTTACACTTATTGATCAGTTTCTTGAGAGCAGGAATAGCCTTGAAGAATCCATTAAGTAGCTGCTTTCCAACTGCTACGGGCTGACCAACAATCCCTGCAATCCGATCAGGACCACCACCGTAAATGGTTGCGTAGATAAGAGTCTTGGCGATGTCTCTTGAGTCGGGCTGCTCTAAGAGCCAAGGAACTACCTTACCTGCCTTGTCTCTGTTGTAGGTATGCACATCCCCTTCAAGGACAAGAGTGCGATACACCCCTCCGTCGTAAGGGAACAGGAAGTGAGCAAGCATCCTTAGTTCTATCTGAGCTAAGTCAGCACCCATCAAGAAGGTTCCCTCAGGAGCGAAGAAACACTCACGCATCTCTTTTCCAAAAGGCTTACGAGGGGAAGTGACTTGAGCTAGGTTCGGTTTGCTATGTGTACATCTACCTGAGACTGCTCCATTGTGATCAATCCTTGGAAACATCCTGCCAGTAACTTTGTCCACCATACCTAGCCAAGAGTTCTCTCCTAGAGAGAGCATCCCTTGACGCTTCTGAAGCATGGAGTATTCCATGAACTTCTTGGCAATGGGGAACTCATGTTCGATGCTTTCCAGGATCTTTTCAGTGAGTTCTGGCTTACCAGATGGAGTGAACTTCTTTGGCTTCCATCCTATTGACTTCAGATGTTCGGCCTGTTGATCAGAGGAACCAGGGTTGAACATGATTGTCTTAGTCTTCATCGGACCAGCCGACAGATACTTCCTAAACTTGTAAGGGCAGTCCTTCTTCCTTTCGTACTTGTGCTTTACCCCTGTGTTCCCTTCCACAAACCACCAGTATTCGGGAGCCTTCATCGTGACAATCTTAGGAGGAACCTCATCTCGTAGTTCCTTAGCTAACTTGTCCTGAGCTAGTCCAATCTTGGATGCAAGCTTGACTGCTTTCGATGTGTCAAACGGAACTCCATTCTTCATCTGAAGACGCAGAGCATCAGCAAATCGCTGTTCATCCACCAATGAATCAAAGTCAAACCCTACTCTCGTAGCTTCGATAATCAGAAAGCGGAACAGTTCCTGAAGGACCACGACATCCTGATAACAGTACATCACCATGTCAGTTGACAGGTGACTAAACTCGGGGGCATCTTTCTTATGTATACCTAATCGGTATCCCCATGCCTTGAGCGAGTAAGAACCAACAAGCTCTCCAGGAATGCAGTCAGGAGATACCTTCCGCATCCTGGCATCTGACTCTTTAAGCTTCCATTCAGGGAATAGAATCTTAGAAAGAATCAGAGTGTCAATGATGTCTGGACGGTCTGGATCTACACAGTAAGGGAGACTACTTAACTGTCCTTTGCTGTGCTTCTGCAACACAGGGTAATCAAACCCAATGAAGTTATGCCCGACATAAATGGAAGGCTTCTTTCTTTTCAGATGAGGGGCATCATCAGCGAACTTAAAAGTCGGGACACTCTGATCAGTTCCTGTCGCATAAGCTACTTCAAAGTCTGTGGGGGCAAACAGCTTGGCAGCTTCTTTGTCCTTTAGTGCAAGAATGAACTTTGTGTTGTCATTCTTTTCCTGTTTGGTGTTGTCTGGACGGAAGATGTGAACCAGTGACCAGCTACCTGTTGCTTGTTTATGCGAAGCATCAAACCAATCAGTGTATTCAGTCACTCCAGGTACGAACCCACCACGAAGGACTGAACAATGAAGTTCAGTCCCTTCTAGATCGGAAGTCTCCACATCCATGAAGACCATACGCTTACTGTTGCCGTAGTAAAGCAGAGGCCAACCAACTTTGAAGTTGTCCTTATGGATCTCTTTGTGTTCAGTCAGATTGTGATTCACTCTTTTCCTCCTGCCGAAGCATAGCTTGAGCCAGCTCCAGAGTGATGTCATGCAGCTCGTAAGGGGTAACATTATGGACTCTCGATGCAAGCAGCTTGAGTGCTGCAATGTCCTCACCGTTAGTGAGTAAGTGGATTACCTCGTCTCTCCAGAACAAGGGATTGGTTTCTTCGGTTTCAGTTTGCGTCATTCGACTTCCTCTAACATGGTTTCAAGATCAACTCCAAACTCCAGCATGAAGTCTAGAAGGTAGGTCAGGTTCAAGGCTCTCTCCCCTGACTCAATGGCACTGCACATGGCAGGTGGTTGTCCGAGTCTCCGAGAAACCTCAGCACAGCTAAGTCCTTCACTCTCTCGAATGAAGATCATCTGCCTGATGATCCTCAACTCATACATACGCTTTCTTTCAATGGGCTTTCCAGTTCGCATTAGAAGTCATCCTCCTTAGATGATGTGGGTTGGAACTTGTGTTCCTTGTCAGGTGGTGGAGCAGCAGGGATGAAGCGCATCTTTTCCTTAACGAACTCAAGGTATGCCATGATCCCTGTCTCTCCGCTAAATCGGTTCTTGAGGCAGCGCACTGTCACAAGGTTCTTCTGAGTTGTACTTTGTTGGTCCCTCTCCAGTGCTATCACAATGTTAGACAGTGCAGCAATCTGAGTTGAACCACGGAGCAGTGACAGACTCAATCGACCTCCCTCTTCCAGTGATGTCTTGCCTCCTTCGGGCCGCCTAGCGTGACACACTGCAATCAGGGCGATGTTCAATCTACCGACAGCCTGTCGGAGCTTGGTCATCACTGCATCAATCCTTCGTCTCTCGTCTCCCTGGTCTGCCTTCTCTGAAAGCATGAGAGTGATGTGGTCCAGGAAGATGTACTTGTATCCAGCAGCAGCTAGGTAAGTGATCTTAGATAGCAGGTGTTCAGCATGGACAGAACCGAAGTGATCGTAGAACACCAGCCTCTCGTCCTCAAAGACCTCATCAAAGGCTGACTTAAAGTCTTTGTCACTGAGAGTGTTCTTCAAGTGCAGTGGTTTCATGGTGTGGATTCCCATGAATGCTAAAGCTGACTCTCGTAGAGATTCTTCCAAGGCAATGTAAGCAACCTTGTGTTGCCTACTCAAGTGGTAAGCAATCTCTCGCATCAGTGTGGACTTGCCAACACCAGTACCAGCAGTGAGCATGACCAGTTCACCTAGCCGGATGCCGTGAGTAACCTCATTGAATGCTTCCCAAGGGTATTCAACTGCATCTGCTGACGCTTCCTCAGCAGTGAGTGCATCCCAAATCAGATCAGTGCTTGCGATGTCATCAGGTCGGTGACTTCGTGCATTCCAGAATGCTGCCATGACTGCATCTGTCTTGCCCTCCATCAACATCTCATTGACATCAGCACCAGACAGGTCAGCAATGAATGCCTTGCCAGGAGTCAACAGGTCAGCACATTCCTTAGCTGCTTTGCGTCCAGGTTCGTCGTTGTCAAACATGAACACGACTTCCTCAAACGCTTCAAGGAACTCTAAGTTGTCCCTCACTGCTTTAGCAGCACCACTTGCTCCTGTTGGGATGCCGACAACAGGCCACTTGTTGTGCATGATCTGAGCCATGCTCAGTGTGTCGATCTCTCCCTCACATACCGTGACTCTCTTCCCTCCCTTGAATAGCTGCTGCCCATAGAGGCCGATGCCTTTCCATGTACCTCTGGTGGTGAAGTTCTTGTTGGCATCTCTGAGCTTCTGTCCAGCGATCTCACCACCCTTGAAGTAAGTAGCTACTTGTACCCCTTGGTACACACCGTACTTGTACCTCTTACATACTTCATCGTAGATGCCTCTAGCAGGGAGATCTACGACATCAATCTCATTGAGTGGGATCAGATTGCTGTTCTTGGGAACTTGAGTGTAGGCTTCGACGGCTTGGCCGTTCGATGTCAATGCATTACATGAGAAGCAATAGGTATGGCCATCGGTGTAAAGACTGTTTGCATCAGAACTGCCGCAGGATTCACAAGGCAGATGCTTTACAAAGCTTGAGCCTTCGTGATCTTGATTATCGTGCATGGTTGTCCCTCCGTGTAGGACTTGGTTGCTGTCATCCGAATGAACTGTGCATCGTTCGTAAAGATGGGAGCATGATTCTCCAAGGCATCGAGGATGCTCTTGGTGTAGTTATCAATGTCTCCTCTTGGGTAAGGCTTGCTAGGTTTCTTCGGCTTCCTGCATAGGAAGTGAAGTTCAACAGCAAGTGGTCCCTCAAGAGGAAACTCAGCACAGTCAACACCTTGCATGGCATTGTCTATCAGTTCTCCTACGGTCTTACGGTAGTGGGTATAAGACTTGGAGTAGGAGATGCCCCCGAACCGTGAGATCCGAGGGCGACTAGCAGGTACAGGTTCTACCTCAACCCGTAGGTGGAGGGTTTCCATACCTGCTTCTTACTGCATCAGCAGTAGCTAGGTCAACTAGAAGTCTGCGCCTTCTGGAATGCCTACACCTTCGACCTGTCCGAAGCCAAAGTCTTCGCCTTCCTTTTCCTCGGTCGGCTTGTACTCAACGAAGTGAGTTACTTGGACTGCTTCAATCGTCAGGGTTAGTCCAACTCCAAGGGATGGAACATCCCAAGGCTTGAGACGAACAGCGACAATCATCCGACTGCCATTGCCAATCTTGCGCTCAGTGACCAGTGGCTGAGCCATGTTGTCGAAGAGAGGAACCTTGGTGTCCCACTTCTTCTTGGTCTTTGGGTCGTAGCCTTTGGCCTTTGCTTTGCACTTGAACAAGACAAAACCTGTTGGACTTCCTTCTGCATCCACTTCGGTTTCAAAGGGAAGATCAGCTTTCTTCTTATCCTTACCAGCCTCATTCTCAGTGAACTGGTGGTACTCATCACGGAACTCTGTAATCAGAGTCTGCATCTGTGCTGCCTCAGTCGATGGGACACGGACAGTCACTTGATACACTCCGTCTTCATCGAACTTGGTGTTCGGAATCTGCAAGTGAGGGAACAGAGCTTCGCCTTGCGGCAACTGCTCAACTGGTAAATCTTTCCAGCGGTAACTCATGTGTTTCTATGTGTGTTTGTTTCTAGTGAAAGAAGTAACGGGCTTTCCGTACTTCGTTCGGATCGAGTGATCCGAAAGGTGGAGGGTCAGGGATTGGTCCGAACTGTTCGTTCCATTCCGCAATGTTCCTTTCAAGCTGACTACTGCTAAAGATGTCAGCAGCTTCGTTTCTAACTAGCTGCTGAATCTTTGGCAGGTCAGCAGCGTGTGTGCCGTAGCTGTCATGCACCATGCTGAAGTGTGTGATTCCCTCAGCAGATGCAGAGACAATGGTCCGATGCAACAGAGCAGCGTCAAGGCTATGTGTGTAGTTAGCTGTGACGGATCGCTGTTGCCTTGTCCAATCTACACGCTTTGTCTCCTCTCGGAAGGAGCAACTCAGCACCTTGCCATACACCCTGGTCTGCACCTGCTTGATGTTGTGGATGTTGTAGTGACAGGTACTAGATGCTGCGCTTGGCAGGGTCCAAGAAACACCAGATTTTTTCTTGGCTCCGCACTTAGCGACTGCCTTCAGCCACTGCACCCCTTGGTAGATGCGGGGCAGCGTCTCTTCTAAGGCACTTTCAATGGCCTGTGCCAGCGTCCTAGCTGCTGTCCAGTCTTCGTCCCAAGGGAGAGTGCCGCGTTCAACACGGGCCTCTACAAGCTTGCTGTAAAGGAGATGAGCTAGGCCATCACTGCTCATGCCGTAGAGCAGGGCCATGGCTGGCTCCTTCATCCATGTTCTGTCCAGCCCTAGCTTCCATCGGATCATGGTCCCGTGGTATCCATCAGCCATCAGATACTTGTTAGTTGTTTCAACAAGTAATGAGTACAGGTCTGAGGGTTTGTCTGTATCCACACAGTTCACTTTGAGTGCAGTCTCTTCATCCCTCAGTAAGAGGGACCACAGTTGAAACCCATGTGCAGAGCCATCGACAGCACAGGGAACAGACGACACTCCATGGTCAGTGTATTGAACGAAGTCAATACACCACGCTAGGAACTGCCAAGGAGAATCTGCTTCAGTCCACCACAGATTCTCAAGTGGTGCTTTACCTGTAAGGTAAATGAGATCTTCATTTTCACTTGACCATTTGAATCTATCTTCATATGTTTCTTTATCCTTACCATATGTATTAGCACCATGTACTAAGTACATCTCATATGCTTTACGATCCTTAATAGGTTTAGAAATATCAAACTCTAAGAGAGCTTTACTTAAATCACTACCTTGATTGTTTATGTAGAAAGGTACTGAGTACATCCTTCCTCTAAAATCTAGTTTGCAAGGAAGGTAGATAGATGGATAAGACTTAAACTCTTCACTGAGTTTAAGAGTCATAGCTGTCTTCAATCTCTTTCTCTTATTCTTGTAGTTCTCATTGATGACAACTCTTTTCTTATATGCATACCTTCTGATCTTCTCTTTGTCTTTCTTGTCTTCATCACTCAAGGTGGGAAGAGGCAAAGGATGGGCAGACTCAATCACTCCATGAGTATCTAGCCTTTTCCAAAGTTCTTGTGCTGTTGCCAGCACTGTCTGATTGATCTTCCATCCTGTCCTTTGAACAGCATTGATTGCATCGACGGCAAGCTGTGAAGCCTGGAATCGAGATTCTCCTGGTCCCTTAGTAGAAGTTTGAACGGGGAATAGTTCATACCCTCCACTGCCTGACTCCAATGAATGAACAACAGGCTCATTCAAAGTTGGGAGATAGAAAGGACGACTGAGTTGGAGGTAGTCATCTGCTTTCTCAATGTACTGAATCAAAGATTCGGAGGGTCTGACTAACCTTCGCTTCTTCCCTGATCCTAAGGGTTCGTCGTAGAGTTCAAAGAGTTCACCATCAGTGGCAACTTCAACGAGTTCAAACAACAACGAACCAAGTCTTGCCTTGTCTGCTTTGTCGATGGTTTGCTTGATAGCAACACCATCGAGGATCTTGTTGAACTGTGCATAGAGTGTGTTCAACTGCATCTCTCTTGATCTACTCTTGAACATCTTTCGTTCAAGTCTCTTGTAGATGTCAGAGTGATGCGTCTCAATATGTTGGAGCGTTAGCTCATGTTCAATGGCTGATGCAATAGCATTGCAGAAACCACTGTAAGGAGTGTCGGATGACACTCTGTTGATTGTCTCCTTGAGAACCAAGGCTGTCACCACTTGAGATCCAAGTGGAGTTAAGAAGCGTAGACAATCCTTTGCCTTTCCTGGTTTACCTAGCTCTGCCTCTTTCATCCATGACTTGATGACAACATTGACTCTCTCAAACAGTTGAGCAAGGAGAGTCCTCCCGTATGGGGAATCACTCTCCTTGTTCGCACTGACCAGCTTGCTTTTCATTGACCTGTAACGGTCAACGCTTAGCTGTCTCATCTTCTCTTCAATGTCGTTAGGCATTGTCGATAGCTGTGATTATTTGCACCCGCCGCAGAGATCATCACAAGTGATGTCCTTCTCATCTTCCGCGCAATAGGGGCAGGGTGCAGACCACCGTTCACTACCATCCGTTACAACAATAGTACCCTCGTCGCCACAAGTCCCGCACGGCTCTGCGTGTTCTTGTTGTTGTTCTAGTGAGAGTTTGATTGCATCGACCAACCCAACTGAGTCGGTCAGACTGAGACGAACAGTTCAGTCATCCACTGGATAGACTTCCCAATAAGGACCACCAACTGGAGCGAGTCGGTCGTGAATGTCCAAGTACACGGACACCAACGCCTCTCCATTGATGACCTTGAACCGAGCCACTGCTCCTCCGAATGGAGGGAACGCAATGATCTCAGTTCCTTTAGGCCAGTCATTCATGGGGATGCCTGGAATGAGTTGGGACCATGGACCAGTCCACTGCTCATCTTCTTCCAGTCTGTGCCTCTCCATCATCCCCGTCTTGGGAGTAGACGGGGACAGAGAGATGTGGTTTGGGTTCTTCTTCATGCGAGTTGAATCTTCCAGAGTTCAGCGGGTTGAGCAGGAGCAGCAGGTTCAACTGCTGCCTCTGCTTGTGGTTGGTTTGACTTCATCGGTGAGTCAAATGGGTTCTTTCCAGAAAGCTGTTCGTCTTTCATCTTGTCCTTTGCTTCCAACCAGTGAAGGTAAGCATCGAAGGACAGGTTCACTTGGCACTTAGCTAAGAAGCTTTCATACTTCATGAACAGTCGCAAGAGTGATGGCGGATCAGGTTCGCTAGAACCGTCTCCCCCACTTGAATCACCACCAGAGTTCTCGGAGGAGTCATTGTCTCCTTGTTCCGAGGAAGCCTCTTCAGACTCTGCATCTCCAGAACCTTCTTCAGGTTCTTCCGGCGCACTCGTTGCATCTGTTGGGTTCGCGTCCTCTCCATCTGAAGAGTCTTCACCACCTGCTCCAGCAGTGCTAGTTGCCTCTGGCTGTTGGTCGGTTTCTCCTTGCGGGTCATCTCCTCCACCTTTGCCTTCGTCGAGCAGGAACTTGTTTTCTTCTGCCATAGGCACAACTTTCTTGCCCATGCCAGCACCTTCGCCTTTACCTTGTTTTCCACTTTGTCCTCCAGGAATGAGTTGGATTTTCATTTTGCTTGTTGGGTTACGAGATCGTAGTCAGTCTGCAACATCGCGCTCAATAATGCAGCTTGCATCATCAAGGGCTTCGGGTGCAGTGAACCACGACGCTCTAGGTCTTGAGAAGTGAGGGACAGTTCTGGTGTAATTGGATCCGAGTAAGGATCAAACTCTTCCATCATCTCTGCCATCTCTCCCATGCCATCCTGCATTATCTTGAGCATGGCATCAGGTCCATCAATGTCGCTATCGACTCGGAGTCTGCGACAGATCAATCCTTCTTTCTTGCCGTCCACTTCCTTCACTCGGATGAACAGCGACTGAGCAACTTCGACAAACCAAAGCAACACATGAAGACAGTGGTCTTCTTCCATTGCTTCACGAAGTTCAGTCTCAGTTTCAAAGGTGTGACCAGCCAGACTACTGAAGTAGAAAGCAGCTTGGTCGTGAAGGTAGAAGTCAAAGATCATCTCTGCTCTCTTCTCCTTCGTCATCTTCAATGGAGACATCCGTTTAGGAGTCACCAGTGACTCTCTGAGCAGCACCTTCTGCTCCTTGGACAGTTTGTCCAAGTCATCCTGACTGACTCCGACAGCCCGTAGGACATCATCATCGTCGTGCTTGCCTTGGTTCTTGCACTCCTCCATATGCAGAGCCAGCATCGTGTTGGCGATCTTCTCTGCATACTTGGACATGAATGGATCAATCATCTCTTCGTCCATCAGAGTGCGAACGAAGCTATGGTAGTGAGGGAAGGTGACTGGAAAAGTCACAGGAACGAGATCGTCATGCAACTCAAGTGGTTTGAGTTTCATCAGGTGATCTCGGATAGGTAGTTCAGGGTGGTTCATTCTACTCCTTGGTTGTTGCGGGTTGGTGTTGGCAGAGTACAAAGCCCTCTGCCATGGCTTCATTCCTGGAGGGAACTATGCGATGAACCCCTCGACCGACTTGGTTAAGAAGTTCAAAGCATTCTCTTCTGACTGGAAGTCAGGGACGAGGATTGCATTCTCACGATCCAATCCTAGCTGTTGCATTGTCGCTGCAATGTAGTCAGGTACAGCAGAGACACAGCGCATAGATCCGATGCTTGACTGCCTGTGTCTATTCTCCTGTTTGTGACCTGGACCTTTGAGCCTGTCAGCCAACTCTGGTGGACACTCTTCAGGCAAGTGAACCGTACCGATAGCACGGTAGCCTTGTGAAGTGAATGTTTGGCCACTCGCCATGACTGCTGCAATCAGGTCAGTGTTCAGGTCTTCGTTAGGCTCCTTCACTTTGCAGAAAGTGCCGTGGAAAGCATTGCGATTGTTCCGATTGGCGAAGCCTAGCTCTTTAGCTTGGAGTGCGCTCAACTCAGCAGCTTCCGTCACATAGACGGCATACTCACATGAGATGAGTTCAACTCGATAGCCAGCAGCTTCCAGCTTGTCCACAAGGACACATCCAACTGCACCAGACCAGAACCAGCCTTCTTCTGACCGTCCACCATTGCCACCGAAGTTGGCCACAACGGTCACAGTAGGATCAAGCTTGCCGATCCGCCTCTTTCTGGCTTCCCATGCAGTATCACACTGTCCGCCATACAGACGGTCGTAACTCAGTTCGTCACCATCATCGAGCCACATCCGATGTCGCTCAATGCCTGTCGGTTGCCAGTTCTCAGAGAGATCCATCAACCGTAGGTTGTACTCACGGATCTTGTCCCCAAGGATCGGGCTACCTTGCTTGAGTGCAAGTCGGCAGTCGTTCCACTGCCAATCGCTAGGGGCATCAGGCAGGACGAGAGACGGCTCTCCTCCGCCAACGATGCACCCATGCTCATAGGCTCTGGTGTTCCACTTTCCTCTCTGCTCAGCCAGCATCTTGCCAACTAGGTCGATGTCAGCGAGTGCGGCAGTGTTCATGTAGACGGCAGTAGACAGCCCGTGATTCTTCCTACGGGTTGCACCATTCCTTACATAGGAATCGCACCATATCGACCGCCATTCATACTCTCCTGTTGGATCAGCTAGTCGGCTGTCCCATAACAGGTCAAGTTCAATCTCTTGCGTCATCTTCGTTTCCTCCAGGTTACGAGTTTTGGGTTGTTAGCTCCCTTAGAGACTTCGCTAAAGCTATGTCTCTAAGGGAGCGTAGCCACTCTCTATGCGAGTGCGGCTGTCTTCTCTTCCCTTGGCCAGTCAATCATCAACTGCTCAACGCAGTCCTTGACCGTCCACTTCAGAGCGATTCGGAACTGGTAAGCATCTCGCAGGGACTGAGTGTCCACCACTTGACGAATGCCTTTCTCCTTCACATTTTTGCGGATGCGGATCCACTCACTTCGCAGTTCGCTATCAGGACACAATGCCTGTTCGACTGCTGGTGAGTAGTCCCATTCAATCAGGTTCATCTTGAACCGTCGAAGCGTAGCCTTGTCGAGTTGGTTTCGACCTACATACATCCGATCTCGCCCGTTGCCAGTGGTGTTTGCACCAGCGATCAGGACGAAGTTTGAGTGACGCTCAGCAAAGGGCTTTTCAACCCTGTTCGGCACTGAGATTCGACCACCAGACACTGCGTCGTTAATCACGATCAACACATTCGGATCTGCTGCATCCATCTCATCCAACAGGAACACTCCACCATTCTCGTAGAGACGGATGAAGTCAGACTGAGCGTATTCAAACTTGCCACCTTCTCCCGAAGGGATGAGACGGCCAAGCAACTGCCCCTCAGACATTCCCGCTGAGCATGAGATCGAAGCGTAGTCACGGTCAAGGGCTTTCGCTACTTGAGCAGCAGCATGAGTTTTACCTGAGCCTGATGGACCGACCAGGAATGCGTTTGGCATCACCTGGACTCGATTCAACAACTCAGTGAACTTCTCATGCACCAGCCCCACAGGAACTTCCGTTCCTTGGGGAGTCACGACAGTGATCTTCTTAGCTCCAGCTTCATCCAGAGCCTTTTCAACTTGCTCAGCAACAACAGCAGGCAACTTCGTTGCAACTGCCTCATCGACTGCTGAGCCTGACCACTTGTCCACCAGGATTTTGACTTGCGTCTCATCCACTCCATCCTTGGACCGATGCTTGCGGATTGCTTCGGCAACTTGCTTGCCAAACATTCCATGCTGCTGCTCAAGGATGTCCAGAGCCTGTGATGCGTCCTCATCAGCGTCCTGCTTGACAGTCGGCTTCTGAATCAGCGTCTTCAAGTCATCCATGATCGGTGCTTTGAAGTCTGCACCTTCTCCTTTGGAAATTGGCCAAGGCCAGTCACCGTAGTTGGTGATTCGACTCGCCCAAACATCTCCGCTGGAAAGACCTTGCTTGACTTCTTGGAAGTCGATGTTTCCAACATTGGTTTTCTTGACGAAGATCCCTTGATGGTTCAAGACCTTGCGAGCAAGGTACTTTTGAGTTCGGTTACTGCCAGCAATGGCCACACGGCCACTGTCAGCATCTCCGTCCACATTGGAAACTCCAAAAGTTGGATGATTCCAAGGTGCTACTCGACTGCTGTGTTCGACGACAATCGTAGAACCGACAAAGGGCTTGCCGAAAACTGGATTGTCAGAGTGGACACTCTCAGCCATTGCAAAGTCTTGCGCTGACTTGAGATCCTTGAACTGTGCTTGCCGAGCAGGGATGAAGTACATCCTCTCGGGATTTTCATTGTCCTGCACATGGCGAAGGACTGCATACATTGATTCACCTCCAGTGAATGACGATTGTGGGTTTAGCCTTGAGATTCCACTGATCGGCCAACTTCAGTGGTTGATTTTGGGTTGTCCCTCTTAATCTATTGAAGTCGTAGACTCCTTCAATAGTTAAGAGGGACTTACTAGCTTGGTGCTAGCGAACTTTTCAACTCAGCGACAGACCAAGCTTACACTGCAATGCTCAGGATAATCAACCACCACAACAGGTAGAGACACCACAGGTATGCGGGTTCTACATCTTGTGCCTGATCGTTTGCCCCATCATCTTCGCGGTCATTCTTCATCGGAAGAATCCACATAGCACTTGGCCAACGCTCGTTGCATCTCGTCCAGTTCATGCTTGAGATGCAGACTGAACATGACCATATGCATTGCAGTCATCTTGAGTTTGTTAGGCAGAACATCAGTCTCCTGATCCGACAGGCTGTTGATGATCTCGATCAACTCCTTGAAGAGTTCAAGGCTCTTCATCATGGCTGGAATGCTGTTCAGCACCAGGACACTCACAGAGTCCGAATCCATGTCAAGCACAAGCTTGCTGTCGGCGTGTTCCGGCGAGTGATCTCCCGCCATGTCTGGTGTGAGGATTAAGCGTAGAGTTTCGTTCATTGTTGACCCTCCAGGGTCGTGCAAGGTGTCTGCCTCATCAGTAGTCGGAGACAATCCCGACTAGACACTGCCGTAGCAGTGTTTCGGCTATTAAGATCGGGCCACTTGAGTGAATCCGCCTTCCAGGGAGACAGAGAACCATCCCGAAGGGTCCAGTTCCTTGCCGTCCTTCGACTCAAACAGTGCAAAATCCTTTTGGAACAGTGCAAAGGGAAAGCCCAAGTGAGTCAACAGGCCATTGATTCTCTCTCGGGTAGTTGGAGTATTCCAACCAGCGCAAGAGATGAACAGTTCATTGTCTTTGCCCCACTCGGCAATCAAGTTGCCGTGTAGCAGCATCATGCCGCCACATACTTGAGTGTTGGCCTTCTTGAACTTGCGTCCCAAGGTGAATGCTCGTGCAGCTTCTTTCGTGATCTTTCGCATCTTTGTTTCCTCCAGAAACAGGGTTTGAGCGAGTCTCTTCAGTGATGCCATGCTCAAGGCATCAGACACTGCCGTAGCAGTGTTTCGACGGTTTAGAAGTTGCCACAGGCCACCATCTGCTCATAGGTCAGGATGATGTCGGCTCTGTTGAGCCAGCCTGTGTCACCTGTCGTCATGTCCACAACATACAGGTATTCGTTCCCATCTCGGTAGACGGTCCAGGTTTCACTTCCGCCACAGGCAGGGATGTACCTATGCATCGCATCCCTCCGGCACTTCGCCATTGTGGACGAAGTTCAGACAGATACCGCAGATGTCCATCTCATCCATGACTCCATCCTTTTCGACACCTTCCTCATCATCCACTAGGTTCTCGACCGTGTAGACATCACAGGGAAGGGAATCGCATAGGTCACAGCCCATGTGAGAGAAGAAGGGATCAGTGTCGGGCATCCCAAAAGAGATAATCCTCCGACATTGAATCTCAGTTTCAACTGTGATCAGGTTCCAATCAGACATTTTGTTTCCTCCAGAAACAGGGTTTTGGCGAGATCTTCAGATCTGGCATAGCCAAGTAGCCAGATGAGATCCGAGGGAGCCTTGAACAGACTCGCTCGGACCTTTCACAATGATCGTATGCTTCTGATCTTTTCCCAAGTTGCCTCTTCCAGGGATTGACCTGGACAATGAGCCGTCAACTTGAGTTTGAACCGTTCTCAGCTTGCGCTGATCTTCCGTGGAAGTCCCCTCAGGGCGGTTGAGTGTGTCGTGTTGTCAATAAGCTGATGAGCGAGTCATCCAACAGGTTCGGATCAGGAACCAGGGACAGCCAGTTTCGTCGGGATCAGCGACTCAGCAAGGCCGTCACTATCTCGCGCGTCGCGAGGCAAAACGGCACTTACGACGGCTCAGCCAAAACTACCTACGGTAAGTTCTTCCACATTTTCCTAAGCAAATCGCTATCTCGGTGCTTCCCAACTTCCTAGTTGCCGTCTTCGACGGAGCGAGCGCACTCTCACACGACGCTCAGGAAGCTTCGCTACGAGCGCACTGCACTCAGGCACTCGCCACACGGCTAGGCACTTGAGCGAGCAGGAGCAGGCACTAGCGCAAGCCTGAGCGAACAGGAGCCTGAGCAGGCCCAAGAGCGAGTGCAGACAGGCTCAGGCAAAGGCACGATGGTGGATGGATGCGTGCAATCTGTGCGGATTCGTGGGCCTCAGGCACTCACTTGGACTTGCCTGTATCACTCACGGGCATGATGTGTGCGGTGATTCACGCGCATGATGCGGGCGTACGGGGGCGTAGGTGAGTATCACTGTCGATATATAGGTACTTACTAACCTGGTCAAAAATCGGTTTTGCATATACCAGTCATCTTTCAGGTAGTCCTTCTAGGGACTGTTCTAGAAAGGTTCGGGGAGACATGAAAAAACAGCTACCCCTATTTCTAGGAGTAGCTGTCTATGCATCGTTTCTGGAGGTAGAACCTGACTCTCTGAGAGAGGAGCAACTCTTAAACCCACTTATGAGTCACTCTTGGCCTGCTGCTTCCATTATTAGACAGCAGACGAATAGTTCTAGTATTTACATACTAAATATTTACTAAGAAGTATTGATAACCAATGTCTTAGCTAAAAGTCTTTTTAACAATCTCTTCTCTAATGGATCATCAAAGAATCTTCTAAAACCCTGTTAGATAGATACTAAGTAAAGATTGAGATATGTGTCAAGCACATATCTCAATCAAACACTAGAACCACACTTAGAACCATGATGGACCATTGTTCTTTCCCAATGAGATGCGTGATTTCCGTGGGGAGGCATCCATCTCGTCATAGAAGACATCTAGCTCTTTGTTCAGAGCTTCCTGGTGTCTCTCCTCCATGACCTGCTTGGCATCAATGACCATGGTGGTCCCCCAATACTCAGCAGCCATGGCCACAGCATCCAATCGGTCATCATGTTTGACTGCACCTTTGAGACGCTGCATCCGAGTGGCCTGCCAAGTGAATCGGTAGCTCCCTTTGTTCAAGTGGTATTCGGGAGACTCGACACTCTGATGGTCATCCAAGATTGCCTGCTTAGAGACGATCAATCTGTGGTTGGTCCACACTGGTTCCAGTGCATCCAGGATCCTTCCCTCCTTGGCTTTGGTGTGTCTCACATCAGTCACAGTGACTGGATACCCATTGTCCACCAATGCCTTCTTGAGAAGCGAGCTAAAGGCTCCTCCTCCGTAGTTCTCCTCACAGATGATCTCTCGGACACCAAACTTCTTAGCAGCCTGAGCGAGCTTCCCAAGGGTGTCTGAGCTATACCCATCCATGGACCCACCCACATCAAGCAAATATAGGAATCCGCTCTTGTGTCCCATGACACACCAGCTAGTCTCATCCTTACCCTTGCCTGAAGGGTCCACAGCCATCACTATTCCATCGTATGGGGCGTACTCCCCCAGGACTTCCATGGGTGCAAAGAACCTGTCTCCAGGTAAACCTACCACAGGTAGATCTTTGATCTCCTGACCAGGACCAGAAGCCCAGATCACTCGACCTGGAGCTAACTCAGGGTCCAAGTCCATGACAACCAGATCCCTGAGTTTGAGGGGATACCGATCAGCATCACTGAGGCTGGTGTCTAGTTGGAACTGAAGTGCAAACCCGGTAGGTCCATAGCTCAGTTCACGCTCCAGGAGGTCTTCTTCAGAGAAGCGTTTAGGGTCTGTCCCCATCCAGATCCTAGAGGGGTCTTCTATCTGTGCTTCAATCGAGGGAGCAAGGTTGGAGCCATACTTGACTTCCACAGTCCCTGGTCTTGGAACTCGTGCTGGCCACACTTTGAGATCCCAGCCCCTAGCTGGAAGCTTGTTGTACAGACTGGCCTCAATCTGAGGAGTCCCCAGGTAGATGATGTGGCCCCCTGGTTTGATCACCGAGTCAAACTCCTTCACCAACTCAGCAATCTTGTCTTGCTTGTGTTGAGTCTCTGAGTTCTCTGGTGTCTCAATGTCGTCAGCCACGATGATGTCAGCACGACTGCCAGTCAACTGACCAGTGATTCCCACTGACTTGACTGATGGTGAGTGGTCTGGTCCACAGAGGCTCACATCGAACGCCACATTGCTGAAGCGTTTGTCGTCCCCTGGTTCAGGGACAAGGTGTTGGAGCATGGGCCACTCCATCATCACTCTCTTACAGAAGGTTGAGAAGGCTTGTGCGCGTTCCTTAGACGCAGACACCACCATGATCTTGAGATCAGGGTTCAGTAGGAGACACCAAAGAACATAGGCAGAAGTCTCATAGGACTTACCTGCTCCACGGAAGGCTTCAATGACTCGTCGTCTAGGACCGTGTTGCAGATACTCAGCAATCTCGTACTGAACAGGTGTTGGCTCGGGTAGACCGAGGAACGACCACATCAGAAACAAGAAGTTGCGAAAGTCTCTAAGCTCTTCAGGAACCTCTGCGTCAGCGTGCTTCATTAGCCAAGGGCTTCCGACTGCTCAATGTTGAATGGCAGGACTTTGCCTTCGACTTTCTTCTTCAACTTCTCTAGCTGAGACTCATCTTTGATGGCCACAGTGATTCCGTTGTCTTTCAAGAACTTGATGGAGGCTAGTAGATCTCCAGTCGAACATTCGTCATCAGCCACCCTGTTGATCAGGGTCTTCGTGACTAGCTCGTGGAGGTCGTCCATCTGACTTTTCTTCGTTGTCAATGGTCTGTACCTTTGATTTGAGTTTGAGGATCCACCCGAAGAACCTTCTTGGGTGGGTGATGATGTAGATGAAGACCAACAGGCCCATCCCACCGAGAACCCAAGGCTTCGCTACTGCTTTCGCATTGTCGTTGATGAACTTCTGTACATCTGGATCCTCTGTCAACAGCGCGTAGGTCAGGGAGTCTGTGCGTTTCTCTTGGTGCTTGATCTCAAGGTTGGAGTCTGTTGCCTCCATCCAGAGCGCACCAAGCATCCCACCTACAAGAGTCCCTACGGGACCAAGCGTAGATCCAGCCACAGCCCACATAGCAATGAAGCCTGCTTCCAGACCTTCTTCTGCAAGTTGTCGAGGCTGACCTGCTTGACACCCTCCAAGAGAGAGTGCCATGCACAGCAGGATTACACGAACCACGAGATCACGACACTCAGCAACATTCCCATGAGAACCATGAAGACATCGCGTGAGAACCTGTGCTGAGGATCAGCTAGGTGGAGTTTGAGTTTGGTGAGTGTGTTCATTCAATCGAGTTTCAAGTATTTTGAGTTGGTGAGAGAGTTTCAGGACTTCGACTGTAAGGTTACCGTCTTGAGTCAGAGCGATCGTCTCCAGTTTTTCAATCCTGCCAGTAAGCCTGTTGACATCGGAGATCAATCTCTTGATCACCCAACAACAGACAAGGATTAAGCAAGCAGTAAGACTAGAAGACACAGTAAGCCAAAAGGCTGCATCTGTATTCCCTGGTGTTTGTGCGTCAAGAACGGACAGGAAAATGAACACCGTTACCAAGAGGAGTATTGAGGACCAAGAACAGAGATGTTCCCGGTAATCAACTTTCGTTGATTGTTGTCATCGAACAGTAAAGGCTGTTCAGTTGGATAGGTACTTCCGTTCTTTTCGTAGAGCCAAGAGTATTTGTCTGAGAGTCCCCAGAACCAGATGCCTTTGACACCTGCATTCTTAGCTGCACGGAAGAGACGAGAGGCTACTAAGGCAGCAGCCTTCTGTCGTTGAATGTCGGTAGTACCGTTAGGCAGAGTAGATGTCGTGAAGTCGCATTCAGTAATCAGCACTTGACCAAATACTTCATTCAATCGCTCAAACCCTTGTTGCATCCCAGCTTCAGAGTAGTTGATCAGACAGTCCATGTGACTCTGCGAGCCAATGAAGAGTCGTTCTCGTTCAATGTAGCCGTTGTTGACCAAGTAGTTAGCTAGGTCCACATATGCATCAATCTTGTCAGAGTACAACGAGTAGTCATCAATCTTGTAATCGTTCAAGCCGATCATAGCTTTCGTGTCTACGAGGGCTGCACGCTGAACATTCTGACCAATCTCTGCAAAGGTCAGGTCATCCACATCTTCAAAGGTCTTGATTGCTCCTGTACTGTTCAGGAGTTCGTTCCAGACCTGGATGTAGTCGAACCGACCACGGAAGTAGCCAACCACAGTGTCGATGTGAACATGGTTAGCTACGATTCGTTCCCCCTGATCAACGATTGGATAGCCCTTGTTGACCGGGAAGAAGGTCGGTTTAGCCCACAGCAGTGTATGGAGCATCGTGACTGCTCTGTGCTGCTCCGCATAGGCCAGCATCGCCTCAGCAGTAGTCCAATCGTAAGTGGAGTAGTTGGGCGCACCATCAGCAAGTAGCTGATTCCACTTCATAGCGTTGCCATCCAGGTATCCCTGGAACTTACTGAACAGTAGGTTCCTGGATTCTGAGTCTAGATCGGCATCATCTACATGGAGCATGGCTCCAATGAACGGATCTTTGAGGGATTTAGTCCGATTCCGGCGAGTGTCTCGGAACCGGGAGAAGAGTTTACGAGCAGTCATGCACATTCTAGGCCGATGGGACCGGGTAGCTGATGTAGATCACAACAGAGCGTGCTGAAGCATTGCCGTTGTAGAACTGCATCCGTGGAGGCATGACATTGCCTGGAACATATCCAGCGTAAGTCGTGCCGTCAGCCATCTTCAGTTGACCAGCAGTATTAGTAGCAATGAGATTCTCAAGGTCACGGGCGTTAGTGCCGTCCGTTTCCCATTGATCAGTGCCAGTGTTCCAGCTAGGCAGGAACATATCGACATCAGCACCTGAGACAGTGATGAAGACAGAGACTGCTCCGTGAGTGTTGATGATGTCTGACCATTCAGCGTTAGCAAGGTTTGAGATCGTCACTACATGAAGGTAGCGGTTGACCTCATCAATGATTTTAGTAGCCATTGTTTAGTTAGAGTTGGAAGGAGGAGTGTTGACCAGACACCAGCCGTGCTGCGTCTAGTAGTTTGAAGGAGCCATCGGAGTCAGCAGCAGCATCTTCAAGAGTGGTGCAAAGCGACCAGTACCCGTCAGGGTTAGAAGGCCCGGTCAAAGTAAACCACGACCATCCAGGGACTTTGCCTCCGGCTGTCGTGAAGATGCCGCACCAAGTCTCATGCGCCAATCGTAGAAGCTCTGCGAACCTGTCCGATTGGTACTGGTTGACGAACTCAAGAAGCTCTGGCGTTCCGCTGTTCCCCCCGTAACCGGCGCAGTGGTGGTTAGCCTCGTATGCAACGATGCTTTTGTCAGGCCAGTGGACAAAGACCTGATCGGCGTTCTTTTGCCAAGTGTCTCCGATTGCGCCGTTTGTGTGGAACTGCGTAATCTCATACTCAATGGAGTCGTAGCCTTCTGTGAAGTCGGGTGACTGATCCTCTCCGTTGGTGACATTTCCTGGTCCGCCTTTGGTAGTGTTCAATGCGCCGCCAGAGATCCAGTTCACACTGCCAGTGAACCAAGAACCAAAGTAACCCGAGAACCCGAAGGTCGGGAAGAAGTCACCAGTCATGTCCGTCGAGCCAGAGTCAAACGGCTCCGACGAGTTGCACTCGTAGGTGTTTTTGTTGCGACCCGTGTAGCCAGTCTGCATACACAGGACTGGACAGAAATCCTTGCCTGCTGCATCGAAGACAGTTTCGATGATGTCCATGACTTGCTTGGCTCGGAAGCCACTCTGCCTCCACGCCGGGTAAGAGTCTCCACCGTGACGGCCATCGCCTGCCCCTGGGCTACTCTCCGTGGCTACCTCTTCGGCAAGGCCAGTCTGGTGCATGATGGCGTTGATGGCGAACCCGAAGTTCCACATCTCATTCGATAGCTCGATGATTGGTGGCCCTGTATCGAAGTTGTGGAAGGTAACGAGATCGGTTGCCCAATCCGTCACGGCAGCATCGGTGAACTCGCCGGGGACGCAGTACCAGCCCTGCACTCCACACGCACTGACCAGTTCGCACAGCGCACGAAGAGGCATTCCACCTGTGCGGAACTCGCCTGCGCCACCGTTGTAGGGGCCGTGCGAGAATGTCGCAAAGGTGTAGGGCTTCGTCTTCCCTGCTGCGTTGTAAGTGGTATTACCAGACTTTTGGTTCGTTGCAGCCTCGTTCATGACGCGGATGTGACCCCAAGGGGCCACTGCATCAATGCGTGACTGTCGAATGAAGTTCGCTCCACCTACGCGAGTAGTTCCTGCAAGACTGGTTTCACAGATCTCAACATCACGGATCGGGTCGAGAGCATACGCCGCTGCCCCTCCTGGACTCGCATCAATGTCCGCCTTTGAAATCTTGAAGGTGATGGTCCCCGCCATTGCGGTAATGTTGTAGTCCGTGTGCTGCGGGTTTGTGGCATCGGTTACCGTCCCCGCCGAGCCACCGTTAAAGATGATGGACGGCTTGACCCCATTACCGCCAACCCAGGAGCAGCGATAGTCCGTGTATGGGAAGTCCCCGTCCGCTGGGCTTGTGTGGAGGACGGTCTGGATGTGGCTCGACGCTGAACCCACACCTTCAGGCCAGCCATCGTCACTGTAAGTTCCATCGAATTTCGCCCATGTGTTGTCCACCCACCCGGGACGCGCCTTGTAGTAGATATTGTTGAATGGGCAGCCGCCCTCATAGTCCGAGACAGGCTCAAACTGAACGCCCTCAATGGCGCAGTTTGACTTACGCGGATTCGTAACTAGGAACTCAAGGCGAGCCATCTTTTACCCTCCAAGGACACTGCGTGCGTTGTACTGGTCTTCTCCGTCTTCGCTTAACAGCTTAAACTGAGTAGTGATTCCGTGAGCTTTTGGAGTGCGCCAGATGCCCGGTTCTTTGGCAACGAGTAGACCACCAAGAGCAAGCTCTTTGATTCCCTTGAGGTCTTGAACAGTCACTTCAGATTCTGCGAGCAGAGTCCCGGTAGCTGTGTCAAAGACTGTGCGTTTGAAGGTGAGGGGGAACGCCATTACGGAGTCCCCCACAGGCTGTTCAGTTCTTCTAGCTGTGCCTCGTTTGGCGTTGCAAGTTCGATTGCAACGGGCTTACCGTTTGGGCGATGGCCCCGCCAGACTCCCGGCGAAGAGGGTGTTAGTTTGCAAAAGTCCTTGTACCGCGCAGCCCCTCTTGGGCTTTCGACAAGGGCTTCCGTAACGACTGCGCCGCCTTCTTCCAGGACGGTCTTCTTTAGTTGGATTGGGTACATGATTAGACGATTGCGGTATCAACATACATGATGCAACTGATGGCGACATTGCCATGTGAAACGGGTGTGCCTGCGCCGTGAATGAAGTGCCACTCAACTATATCTCCGACCGCAACTGTCTTGTCTGCGAGAGTTGAAGTCATAGCACCCGCATCGTAGCTTTGATATTGCAAATGCTGTGTCGCGTTGTTCACATCTACGGGAGTTGCTAGGATTGTTCCGACATTGTTGTTGAGGTTCCAGTCATACTGCCAGTAGTTCGATGCGTCGGGGGCCATGTATACACCCGCGTGGTAACGGATCTCGGTAATCACACCGGGGACCGTAAACATACCCGTACAGGGCCGACCTAAGAGTTCGCCGGTGTAGGGCGTGATGCAAGTGAACAGGTGAGGAACGCGGCGAGTCTTCGCATACCAAACCGCAGCGGTAGCAGTTGCGTCTTCGCAGGTGTAGACAAGCTGGGTCGCGGTGTCGTAGTGCGTGTCGCCGACAGCGTGAGCAACAAAGTCACCCGTTGCGTTATCGCTGTCCCAAGTAGCGAGGGGAGGCCCAGCCGACTCGGTGTGACTGCCGCCACCACTAGCTCCGTGCTGGTCGATGTATGACTTAATGTCAGCTGGCGAGTGCGACCTCTCCGCGGTCTCCGTCGCTGCCGTAATCTCGCCTGCACTAGCCTGTACTGCGTTGACTTCAGCACCTGTGGCGATTCCGTCCAGCTTCGTGCCATCAGCAGCAACATCTCGACCGTCAACCGTTCCGCCAACGACGATGTTGGTAGTTACATCGAGGTCATCAACATAAGCCGTAGCGAACCGAGTGCCAGTCAGTCCGAGGTCGCGGGTTCCGTCAGCGTCCGGCGTGATGACCGCATCGACCACATCGCTCCACAAATCGCCAGCACCGCCAGCATTCACCTGATCCCAGACTGCTGCACCAACACCGACCGACCTAGCCCACCAAAGCGTTTGCAGAGTCGTGTTCCACCACCAGCTACCCGCTGCGAAGCCAAGTGAGCTATCGTCAGAGGCAGTTGGGTCAATCGTGGTGACCGTGGTTTTGCGTGGGACAATCCCCATCGCCGTGTGCGCGGTCTCGACGAGCTGCTGGGGAGTCGAACGGATGAGTGCATCCGTGCCGCTGACATCTCTTAAGAGAACTTCGTCGAGAGCCGCCGGACCTGTTGCAGCCGCCAAGCCTTCGATGACATCTTCAATCGACTTCTCCGTTGTGCTGCCACCACCACCGCCACCGCCATCAATCTGCGCCCAGACTGCTGCCGTCGCCGTGATGTCCTGACAGATCCAGGACTTGTCAGTGGTCGTGTTGGTCCAGAGGTCGTTGACGATGTGGACCGTGCCGTTGGTTCCCGCGCCATCGTCGTTGACTCCTGGATCGGTGGTTGTCGTGATTCGGTTCTGGGGGACAATCCCTAACGCCGTGTGTGCAGTTTCAACGATCTGTTGAGCAGATGCCTTCCGCATCGTGCCGTCATCGTCGTAGTATTCAAACAGGTCAGCCGCTGCTGGCGCAGCTTGAGTTAGCGTACCGATGACGATCCTCAGGTTGGCAACCGTCAGAGGAACAAGGCTTGCCACAGCAACACCATCAACAGTACCAACATTGGTGATGTTGAACCCACCACCGTCTAGGTCTGCCCCCAACTCTGGGGAAAGGTCTTCAACAATGTTGTTTAGGGATCCTCCGCCACCTCCACCTGAGCCAAGCACAGTGTCCGTGCCAGCAGGGTTGGTGAAGACCAGAGTGCCATCATCCTTGTGCCAGATGATTCCGATTCCTGCGGCAGGAGTCGTAGCATGGTCAGCCCGCTCAGTCAGAACGATCTCTTCACCCACCTGAGCTTTGTCCATGTGGACATCGCCAGTCATTGGCATCAGGACAGTGTTCGTTCCTGCGTTGTCGATGGTTGCATTCGCTGCACCGAGCAAGAAGACACGATCCTGAGTGTTCAGATCAATCGTGTATCCAGTGCTGGTCAGGTGTGAACCACAGTTGATGAGTACCGTGTCTGTGGCAGCATCCAAGTTGATGTCAACCACAGCATCCAACTCACCATCCTTGCGACAGACATTGGTGAGAGTGGTTCCAATACACCCGAACGAAGACACTCCGTCATACCCGACAAAGATGCCGTCTGCTCCCAAGGGAGAACCGCCTGCAACAGTAGTCAATCCTACCAGAGTCAGTGAGTTCAAGTCAGTGTATGCACACCCAACCAGCTTCACTGCACCACCCACAGGAGTGATGAAGGTCAGGTTCTTCAGACGGTTGGAAATGCAGTAAGAAGATCCACTGGTGTCTTCGATGGTGACGGGGTAGACCCCACTTCCAAGGAAGGCAATGTCACTGACGATGTTGGAATCAATCCCGATTGCACTACCAGTCAGGTCAATAGCAGAAACAGTAGACGATGCGCTGATAGTCCAAGCGTTGCCTCCAATGAAGTTGAAGGAGAACAGTGCTGAACCATTACCACGAGTGTTAATGATCGCAGCATCAGTCTTGTCCTGTTGGGCTTCTTGGAAGAACAGGTAGGTGTACTTACAGGAGCCAAGGATGTCGATGACATGACCACCTGCTGACTGTCCCCAGATCTCATTGACACTCATCTTGAGGTAGTTCACTGCGCTGTTACCAGCAACTTTGAACATAGCCTCTGAGTTGTTGTTGATCAGCCGAGCATCCTCTGCGTTAATGCTGATGTTGTCTCCATCAATCTCAATCCCGTGAACGATGTAGTCGCCTTCAGGGAAGTAGATGGAGTCGTACTCAGCTAGAGCAGCCTGGACAGCAGCCGAAGAGTCAGCGACACCAGTAGGGTCAGCACCGAACTCAGTCACAGAGACTGATGGAGCATCGAAGGTGTCAAAGCTCTCTTGCGAGATGTAGAGATTCTGAAGCTGAGCAGTGTTCAGATCAGCAGCCCGTAGCATAGAAGCATCAGCAAAGTTGATGATCTGGCTAGCTGTATCCTTCGGAGTCACTCGACGGATGCTGATTGCTGCCCCGCTTGCGGGAATCGCAGCAGGCTCAAAGACCACCTTTGGTGTAGTAGTCTCATCAATGGTGTAGTCAGTGCTAATGACTTGAGCTATCCCATCAACAGTCACTTGGATGTGAGTCTGCTTGAGGTACGGCTTAGAGTTGACACCGGGTTCGTCCGCAAAGACGATGTTGTAATCGGTGGTTACTCCGTCGCCTTCGTAGCTAACTGAGGAATATGCCATTAGAAGTTCAGGATGTTGTTGACGACTTGTGATTCTCGTCCAACTCGACGAGCTACTTTGTTAATGCGTAGTTGCTTCTCAGCCTTGGCCACCTGATCAAACTCGGTCAGCATCTGTGTGTATGCCTTGTCCCGGTACTTTCTGATGACTACTTTGAGGGCTTGCACCTTTGGACTTTGCTCTTCTCCGACCGCATCAATCATGCGCTCATAAGCAGGAGACTCGATGGTTTTACCCAAAGCATCTCGTAGTGTGCGTCCGCCAATCTTGATCTCGGAAGTGATCTCTTGCCAACGGTCGTAAGCTGTTTGGCCCCGATTGTTCTCGAATCGTTGGAGATCCAATACCCCATGCTTGATTGCTTGAGGTGGAGAGAACCCGTGACCCAGCCGTGCAATCTCTCGTGCAACTGGATCTCTCGTTAGTTCAGACTTTTGGAAAGGACTCAGCGGTTCCAGAAGAGGAGTCGGAGAGGCATAGCCTGACCGCTTCATTGGCTCACCCAAGACATTGCGTCGAGGGGCAAGCGTCTCAGAGTACCCAGGAATCCGAGACTTCCACTGGTCTGTCAATGAACGGATCTCACGGAAGTAGGGATCTTGGTTCAACTGAGCAGCCATCGTTGGAATGGCAGCACCGAGTAGACCTCGGATGTAGCTGTCTCCGTAGGTGTCAGGATCGTCAATGACCTTGGCCAAACGAGTGAAACCTTGGAGGTAGGTCTTCTGACCGATGTTCCGCATGAAGGCTCCGAGCGTTGCCACCATGATGTCTTCTGCCATGCTGGTGTCATCAGTAGCAGACGCAGAACCAAGCCCTTCAGACAGGTCAGCAATCACACCGAAGAACGATGCGTAAGGGTCGAGACGAGCGTATGAGTAGAACTTGTCTCCGACTCGGATGGAGTAGGGCTGGTGTCCAGCGTTGATCCATGCCTGTCGTTGAGCAGGGTCTTTAGGACCACCACCAGTGATCTTGCCGTTCATCACCCAACTCACTGTCATGGCTCCCATCGCAGTACCTGTGGCAATGCGACCCAACGCACCTGCACGAGCCTTGGGAGATCCGTAGATCTCTTTACCCATAGCCGCTCGCAGAGGGTTGTAGATGCCTTCGACAATCGGAGCCAACTGACGGTCCAAGTAGAACGACACCAAGTTGGTAGGAGTGTTGATGAAGGGAGTGACGATACGGAAGATCGGTGCTTTGTTCACCACCTTCTGCATCTCAGCACCCATCCACTGAACGCCTTTACTGACCGGGTTGTGTCCTAGTTGAGGACGGTTGGCTTGAGTGAAAGTGACTTCACGAGCGTTCTCTAGGGACTCCTTCGCCAACTCACCCATGTCATCATCCCAGTTACGGTTGACATACTGTTGAGTCAAGTTGCGAACACGATCCTTCGTTGGCTCAAGTCCGCCCTTCTTGAGTTTCTCCTTGGCCCAAGCGTCTCCTCTGCGCCAGACTTCTGCTTTGGAGTAGAGTTGGCCTTGACCCAGCATCATCTCAAACTTTGAGTCAATCCACTTAGCAGCTTGAGAACCATTCAATCCCATGCTTGCTGCCTTGGATGCTAGCCCCTGCTTCACATGGGCGCGGTAGTTGACCTGCTTCATAAACTCATCGACCGCACCTAGCATTCTGGTAGGCATGGTGGTTCGATGGTAGATCCAGTTAGCGACCATGTTGGCAGCAGGATCTTTGAGGTTCAGGTCAAGCTTGCCCTTGTTCATGCCTTGAGCATCGACCAAGGTACGAGCAGACGGGTCAAGCTGACTTGCTCCCTTTCGGTAGGAGATACCAGCGACACGCAACGCATCACCAGCAGCACTGATGAGATGAGTGAAGTGTCCGATCTCATCAGCAATCTTCGCACCAGGAGTGAACGCTGCACCGAAGGCTCGTTCAAGTGGAGTGAAGAACATATTGAGAGCGTTCGACAGTGCGTTGACTGACTGAGTACGAGGACCAGACAGCAGAGAGTTGTAGTACAGCTCACTGATGATCCGACCAAACCGACTCTTGCCTCCCTCGTGAGTGACACGAGCTAGTGCAAAGTCACCAGCTTCAAACGCACTGATCCGTTGGTCCAGCCACTTTTCAATGTCTGCTCCTTCCTCTTTTGCGTTCTTCAGGAACTTGGCTGAAGCCTCTGGATCCTTCGGATTGAAAGACAGTTCATGCTTCGGGATGTTCCGTAGGTCAGCTAGGCTTGAACCAATGCGTCCGTTATTGCTTTGTACGAAACGAGTTAGGGTCGATGCCTGTCCTTCCAACCACATCGCCTTAGCGATCATGCTGTCTGGAACTTGCTTACCTGCCTCTCTCATGTCTCGAATGGCAGTCAGCACTTCACCCATGTCACTCATGTAGTCAGCATGAACTTGGCGAATCGCCATCATCTGAGACATGATTGCGTCGTACTGATCTCCAACTCCTTCAAGCATCATGGATGCTTCTTCCACATCCATCGTTGGAAGGATCTCACGGAGGTATTGGATTGCTTCAGCAGCTTGAGCATCACGCTCAACTTTCGTTGAAGGTGCTGCATCAATGTCTTGTTGCATCTGATCAACAAGGTCACGAGAGCTTTCGTTCTCGACAGACTTGCCGACATTCAACTTGCCTGGACGCTTCCTGTTCTTGTCTCCCTTCAGAGGTGAAGGCTTAGGACGAGTGTCGTGTCCCAAGAACTCTTCAGCTTCCTTGGAGTCAAACGGAACGAAGTCAGGATCGTTTCTGACAATCCGTTTCAGTTCATCTAGCTCTGCCTTTGGTGCATTCTCAAGTGAGCCGTACTTGTCTCGTAAAGCTTTCTCTGCTGCTGCACCCTGGCCACGAGCCTTGTCAGTCTTAGCGTTGGGGTTCTCCCCTTCTTGGAAGAGAGTCTTTACCTTGCCTCCTCGTTCTTGACGAGCGAGCTTGCGTTGCTGGTAGAGAACTTCATCGAGGTCACGGGTAGTGACGATGGCATCGAAGACCTCTCGGACTTCTTTACTCATCTTAATGTCGATGGAAGAGCCAGTGATCTTTTGGTAGATCTTCGCCATCGCAGCAGACAGGACATCAAAGACCTGCCGAAGGATTGGTGAAGCTCCTTCAGGAAGCTTGCCCTCACGCACATAAAGTTCAAACCCTCGTGCAAACTTCTCTTCAGCATTGGTGTCCCAGACACCTTTCTTTGCTCCAGCCCATTCATCAAGGACACCCTTCTGTTCCTTGGTGAGTGCGTCTCCCATGTACATATGGTGACGCACGACATGGCCAATCTCATGCACAGCAGTGGAGACATCAGGGTTCTTCAGTCCACGGACGATGGCCTTACCGTCTTGGAAGATCTGAGCCATACCCTTAGCTGTTCCAGGCGTACCTTGGAGCATGGGCTGAGGGTTACTAAGAACCTTCTCTGACTCACTGGTGAACAAGAATACAGGGTTCATCTCCCCTTCAGCCGTTTGGCTGAGTCTTGCTTGAGTGCTGAACAGTCCGAGACGCTTGGCCTCTTTCTTGTTCATGCCACCCACAGTCTTGTCGTACAGGTTTCTAGACCACTCTCCTCCAAAGTCAGACGCAGTGTCTAGAGTGATTCTCCGCAGCTCTTCAGGAATGCTTTTTGAGATAAGTTCTTGGACTTCCTCAAGGTCAATGCCAAGTACCTCATCAAGTGCCGATTCAAGTTGCCATTCCGCCTCTGCTCCATACATTCGGTATGCTTCAATCGCATCGAAAAGGCTTTCAGCATCTTTTGCAGACACTTCAACCTCTATGCCATGGAACTCAAGAGTGACCCAATCTACTCCCTTAAAGTCGTAGCTACCGAGCGTTTCTCGAATGTCAGGGTCAGCAGTCTCCCAAACATCAATGTCTTCTAGAAGAACCTTAGCCCGACTGTCGGAACCTGCTCCAACTGTCTCACGAAGCTTGCCAATCTTGTAGGCAAGGCTGCTTCCGAGTAGTTCTTCTACATCCTCAGGGTTAGCGTCAGCGACATTGAATCGGCCTACAACTTCTCCAGACTCGTTTCGCATGAAGATGTCCTCACCTTCTGCTTCAATGGTCTTAACCTTTTTGTAGACACCTGTGTTTGGATCATCTTGCCAACGCCGTGCGTTCTGATCTCCAGTGATGAAGGACACACCATCGTATTCATTGTCGGCAGCCCACTTCAGGATCTTGCGAATGCCTAGACGGATCCAATCTTTTGAAGCTACGCCTTTATGGTCAGCAACGAACGGAGCAGCTTCAGGTAGAGCGTGTTCACCTGTGACCTCCATGGAACGACTAGATGGATCCCATCGTTCTAATCGAATGTGGTTTTCCTTGGAAGCTCCAGGAAGCTCTCTCCCATCTGAAGGCTGCGTAAATCCGCTGGCGGCTGCAATCTCAGCATCTTGACGACGAGCTTGGTTAGCAGCGATCTGCCAATCAGACTGCATCTCTTCGACATGAACGACCTTCTTCTGAACACCGTTTGCATCAATGAAGGTGCGAGTGTTCGTTCGGATATGGAAGAGAGGAATCTTTCCGTTATGCGTGAAGTGAGGTTCCTGTACATCAGGATACCTGCTATGTGGACTCATCTGAGTCTGGTCCGCAGAACCAATCAAGAACAGACGACCTTGAAGCTGGTCTGATTCAGCAGTGACGAACATTCCATCCTTGTCTCGCACTGTCCGAGATGCACCTATCTCAGACAGTTGGAAGCTGTCCTCAAACTTAGGCCCAGGCTTGTCCACTACCCATAGCTTGATTCGTTCCGCACTTCTCAGTGCTTCACCAATAGACATCTCAGGATTTGATTCAATCAAAGTGGAGATGCCAGAGTATTCCCATTCAAGAGCATTGATCTTCAAGGGAGTACCATCTGGACCCTTCATCTTTCCGACTACTTTCCGTAGTTGGTTAGAGGGTGCGCCATCTTGACCGAGTAACTCCTTTGCAGGCTTCCGAAGAAAACCTTTCCCTAGATTGAATGTGTTTTCTCTGTCGTAGAGGATGTTTTCAAAGGCTTCAAACATGGGGGAGTAGAAGTCTCCTGCATCAGTTCCTTCTACTTCTCGTCCGTCCATCAACTGGAAGAGCTGTTTCCGAGGAGGAAGCTTAGGACCAATGAAGTCCTGATCTCCCCAAGAGATAGCTCCCAACTCCACACCAGAACTTTGATGTAACAGACTGGCTGCAAGAGCTACCTCAGGATCATCCGTCCCTAACTCTGCGCCAAGCATCTGTGCGTCTGCTACGGTCATCTCATCGACCTGAGCAGCTAGTGCTTTCTGTGGATCTCCAGTCTCACGGAGAACAGCCTCTCCTGCTCTCTTTCCTCGGAGAGCAACAATCAATGAGTCGAATGCCATACCAAGACCGAAGCCTTCAATGGCGTTCTTGAAGCGAGCCATGGCCTCTGAGTCGTTTGGATCAGAAGCAAGGAACTCAGTGATCGGGTTAGCCAGACCTGGATGAGATTCGATCAAATCGGACAGACGACCTCCCTGACCTTCAAAGAAGCCAAAGTCAACTGCAACACCTTGGACACCTGCTCCAAGGATCTCTGCTCTCTTGGGACCACCCGCTAGGAGTCGTCCAATCTTTCCTCCTTTGCCGATCCCCGCACCAATAGCACGAGCAGTAGCCATACCACCAGTCCCGGCAAAGCCAACGGCAAACTGAGAAATGCCTTCAACCAGTCCACCAGCGAATGTTTCAGATGACCCAAGCCCAAGGTTGTCAGGAATGTCGTAGTCCAATCCGAAGATTGTGGGGAGTTCAAGGATGCCCTCAGCAGCACCAGCGATGCCACGGAATGGTGCAGCAGCAATGTCGCCAATGGTTCCAAGAAGACCTAGCTCCTCCTGGTTCTGGCTTTCCTGAGGGTTGTTCTGTTCCAGCATATACCGCTGGTCAGCCTCAGCCATCCACTTAGGAGTCTCACTCATTTTCTTGCTTGGTTGGTTCGATGATGCCTCGCTTGAGCATCAGGATCCGCTGTTGAGTGCGGAAGGTATCTAGGTCTGGTACGCCCTCTTCACGGAAGACAGCGTTCACGGCTGCTAAAGCTTGAGATGCCTTAGCGTCATCGAGGAGTTCCTCGGGAGTAAGCAGGACGGATGAGTGAGGGTTGAACCATTGCTTCAACTCAGCATCTGTCATGTTGATGTCCTGACCTACGGCAGTGATCTTCCTATCAAGGAGGTTGTCCAATGTGAATCCGTAGAAGGCTTTGGATGCAAAGGCAGACTCACGAGCAACCCTTGCTACTTCAGGTTGAGGAGTACCAAGGATGGGGACTCCCTCTCGGAAGCCAATAATCGAGTGAGCCACAAAGCCTCCCTCTTCCACCTTGAGGATCACCTGACCCACAGTGGTTGCATGAGCCTTGAAGATGATCTCTGAAGAGTCACCGTCAAGGAACTTGTTAATAGCCGTACCTTTCTGAGCAAGGTACTTCAGATCCTCTTTAGTAGGACCACCAGCTTTCTTACTGACCTCAGCCAGCTTCTTGTTCATCTCACCGATAGGAGCCAACTCTGCGGCTCTCGGTAGATCTGCATCTTCAAAGTCAGACGGAAGACGCAAGTGAGGAGTAGGAGGCTCGTAGATTCCTGAACGGTTCGTCACACGAGCGTTGGACTCTGCCAAGATCTTCACTGACTCTGGTCGCATCTCGTCCTTGTATTCCTGCTTTAGCTCCTTAGAGCGTGTAGCAATGAACTCATTGATCTTGCCAGTGACGGCCATCGGATCTGCCCCTTCTGTCTCAATGAGGGACCGAGAGAACTCGTAAGTCTCTTGACGGAGTTGACCGACAAACTTGTTCCGCTTCTCGATTAGCTCGCCAACACCTTCATCATCTGCCATCTCTGTGAGACTACGAAGGTCGGCAGCAAACAGGGAAGTGAGGCTAGCTTCAGAACCAAGAAGGTTCGACTGGTTAGACGAACTCTTGATCTGTTGCTCAGTTAGGGTGTATGCGTTGTAGTTGCGAGTGACCTCAGCTTTGAGTCGCATCTTCTCAGAGTTAGAGAGGTCCGCAGCATCAATGACTCCCATCCAGTAGTCATAGGTACGACCTGAGGTCTGAGGAGGTTGACTGACTTGGGACACCATCTCTCCGTAGAGAACAGGATTGGTGTCAGCGTTGGCTTCAGCAGTGCGGAAGTCTGCAATGCGCTTCTTAATGTCCTGCCATGCAGCACCGACAGTACCTGCAATCAGGTCTTCATTCGTGATACCTGCTTCTTCTAGTCGCTCACGGATTGCTCCGTTCACAACTTCAAACTCAACACCTGACCTGTTCTCAGCCCATCCAGGAATCTCAGCATTGACATACCAGTTAGCTACTTGACGAGCTTTGGCCTCATCCTTGTTTGCCTGTACATCAGTCTGGTTGTCCTCTAGCTCAGTGATCTCATTGTGGATTGCTTCGACAATGACTTGCCGACGCTCACGAGTGAGTCCACGAACTTCACGATCAGCCAAGACATCAGCGATCCGTTGAAGACCAGCTTCATCTTTCTCAGCCACAGCTTGTTGAATGACGACTTGCATCACAGTGGTGATGCTGTCAGTCATCTGTCCCTTCTGAAGGTGTCCCTTGTTGTTGGACACATACTCCTCTCCCACAGCTTCTACCAAGTCGATAAACTCCTGAGGGGAGTAGTCACCGTCTCTGAACTGCTCAGTCAGAGCGCGTACTTCATCTTGGTAGTTGGCCTGGTTCTGCTCAACACGGTTGGATCCTTTCTGTTGGATCAGTCGGCTAAGAGAAGCCTGTCGTTTCTCTTCAACTAACTGGTTCCACAACGCTCGTGAATGAGAGCTAGAGGAGACAGTTGAAGGTAGGCTATCAAAGGCATCCTTGAACTCTTGGTCCAAAGCAGCTTCAACATCTTCCAGCTTGAGGAGAGGATCAGACAACTCATTCGCTCGCTCAATGATTTGAGACTGAGCTTTGTTAGCTGCTTGACGGACATACCCTTCTTCAAAGTACCGAATGGTACGAGGGTTCCATCCTTCAGGGACTTGACCTGAAGCCTCCAACTTGGCCAAGTCTTCTTCGGCCAAGTTCCGACGACGCTCTAGCTCTGCTAGGGCAGTGTCACGATCTTGCTCTTCCCACTTGGGTTCAAGAGCAGAATAGACACGAGCCAAGGTAGGGCTGAGACGCTGCATCTCTGACCCTGCTTTGATCCACGGATTGAGGGGGACTTGAGAAGATCCACCAGACAGTTGAAATGCTCTCCCTCCAATGACAGCAGCACCGTTTGAGGTGACTCTACGAGTTACCCCTAGCCCCGTAGAGCTTTTGGAATCGGGAGTAAGTCTGGTCACTGTTAGTTGCCTAATGCTTTGTTGATCTGTGCGCCGCTCAATGCGCCACTTAACCCTGAGTTAGCCAGACCCAAGAAGTCGCCAAGACCCCATGAAGTATCCGGCTTGAGAGGATCCTGAATAGGACGAGGCAGGAACTGGAAGATCTGAGCTTCAGCTTGGAGACGCTTCTCTTCGGCCACTGCCGCAGCATTGAAGCGAATCTGCTTCATGTCTTCTTGAGCCAGCATCTCAGCTAATGCTGAGTCTCGGATGTACTGATCGTAAAGCGAAGTAGCGACAGCTACTCCTGACTCTCCGGCACTGGTGGTCGTGATTGCGGCAGCTTTTTGGTACTCATGCTGCTGCACTTGCAGGTTACGGGCAATCAGCCCTTGTTCCTGAAGAGCCTGAATCTCAATCTGAGAAAGAGTGCGAACCAGATTCTCAGAAATGATGTCCTTATTAGCACTGAACAGAGCTTTGTCGTAGTCGCGTTGAGTCTTCGCTTGTTGAAGCTGGTAACGATACTGAGCATCTGCTTGAGCTTTCTCTCCTTGAGATTGCATATAGCTACCACCGACCGACAAGGCCGTAGTAGCTGCCATCATCGGATTACACATCTGTGCGTTTGGTTGCTAAGAGGAATGGATGCAAGACTTCACCAAAGATGTTTTGGTTAATCCCAAAGTCAAACCCTAGCCAGTCAAGCCAGCGAAGGTGAAGAGTGTTCTCTGAATGGACAGCGTTGCCAACGATGTCGTATGTCTTGGTCAATCTCGACAACCAGTCTTTGCTGTGTCGGATGAAGTAAGGAACACACTTGTCCAACTCAGTTGTCCCGAGTAACCAAATGGAGCCAGCATTCTTGTACTTATGCTCAAGAGGAACGACACCAAACATAGCCGCAGCACGACCATCAACAACGCCGCTCCAACAAAGATCGCTGTACTTAAAACCATCTTGAAGTACCTCACTAGGTTTACGATCATCACCGAATGCAGTCTTGACCTCTAAGAGATCTGCTGGACGCATATTGGCTTCGATGTCGTAGATGTCGTACAGCCGTGAAGGACGAACATGAACATGAGCTTGCTTCATACTCTTCGTCCTCGCTCGTTGTACTCAAGTTCAAACTCCATGCTATGGATCTTTGATGGCATTGCGGAATCGTTAGTGATGCTGATGAGTGTGTCACCAGATCGTGATCGAATCGGGAAACGGAACTGTCCGTCTTCCAGACTCACTTCACTGAGGATTGTCTCATTAGTACCGAGTGGTTGTCCCGTGTACACATAGTCGTATGTGTCACTTGCCACAGGAGAGACACTCACTTTGAAGTAGCCAGTGTCTTCAAAGTCAATGACACCAGTGCGGTACTGGTATCGACCACTCAGGTATGGACCCCGTTCCCCTAGCAGAGGACGAGTCTTGAAGTCGTAACGCATGGTGTATGACTCACCGATGAATACCTCAGTGGCACTGTAATCACCCGAAACCACTAAGCTCGTACCCCCAGCCACAGCCGAGATCACAGTAGCAGCTAGTCCACCCCCACTCCCACGAGTGAAGACCATCATCTCCACACCCGAAGTAATGTCGTAGGGCATCGTGAACTCGGTCGTATCCGCTACGGGATCGTAGACAACAGCAGAGCATTCTGTTTCGGTAATCCGTCGATCAAGGTGAGTGAGGTAGTCTTGGTCAGTGTCCCTTGCATCTGAACGGAAGTCCATCTTCTCAAGAAACCAACCCTCAGTTCGCTTGTTGATGATGTGGAGTTCATCTCCAAGGAATCCGATGCCTTCAATCTGAGAGTCAGCAAAGGTCATTTTCGACCAAGCAGACTGAAGCGTTCGGTTCTGGTCTACGAAGTAGTTGTAGACATAGAGACTGCTCTTCTCTCCCGTACACAGAACAACAGCTAGGTTCTCTCTTGGTAGAACAGCGATCTGTTTGACCTTACCTTTAAGGTAAGCAGGGACATGAGCAGTGATGTTCTCAGCACGGAAACGATCTTCAGTCTCCTGAGAAGGCTCCAGTCTGTACATCCCTGCGTAGTCCCCATTGTCGTAGGGCATCAGTACATCGAGTTCAGTTTGAACAGGATGCCCCAGAATGCTACTAGGGAAAGAAGAGACAAGATCTCCCTCGATTGTCGAGTTCGCAAGGATCGTTTCACTTGTGATTCTGAACTGATTGATCTGATTGAACACCAACAAGTCCTGACCAAAGTTCAGCAGATGCTTCAGGTTGGTAGCACTAGAGTAGTTCAACTCAAGGGGGATTGGATCAGACTCAAACACATTCTGAGTGGTCAGCCTGAAGAAGTTGAAGAACTCGCCTGACTCACTGAAGTCAATGGAGTCCTCCGACAGGAACACAAGACGGTTTCTGTAAAGAGCAACATCTTTGATTGGCTTCCCAATGAACTTGGGGAATGGATTACTTTCGTCGTTACCGACTGTTCTCAAGCTAAAGTTGAACGAGTCAACTCCAGAGGCTACATCCTGCCACTGCCAAGCTCCCCCATCGTTGACTAGGAAGTGAGGCATATATTGAATGCCGAAGTCAACTGTGGTCACTGGAGCTACATACTCTTCCCAATACCCTTCACCGTAGTAGGGAGAAATGAACTCACCGAGAGGGACAAACCTAACCCAATAGTCGTCGAGTCCAGTGGCTGGATTGCCATCGACCTTGATTAGCTCATACGACTTACCATAAGCAGGCAGTTCTTCAGGAGACTTGACTCCTTCTGACGCAATGATTCTTGAGATGGAGTCAGGATTCTTGTGTTTGACTTCAACAGTCTTCAGGGTTCCTGAGTAGTCAACCCAGACAACAGGACCAACAGCCGTTGCTATGTAAGGATTCGTTCCTCCCATTGCATTGATGTTCGTTGCAATGTCACTGGCATCAGTGTTCACATTGCCAGAGGACGGAACATTAGCCGGGGATGTCGTTCCGTACACATCATGGTCAAGTGAGATGTTCCATTCACCACTCGTCTCATTCACTTTCAAGAAGATGAGGAAGTGGTCCATAGCCAGACCGTTTACTACGGATCCTTTGGCTGGAGTCATGGTCGGGTTGACTACGATTGTGCCATCACCAACCGTCAGGAATCGAATGGGATCTGTATCCGCTTCAGCTACTGTCAGGTCTAGGTAGTCATAGACATAGAAGGCAGGGTTGATATCGACATCAACAGCTACGCCCTCATCCGTCCAGATCTTGAGTACAGGATCTGATCCGTCCTGGAAAGCTCCAACCACCCAGCGTTCATTTTCACCTTGGTCAATGTAGTGAATGTTCGCTCCATCGTAGTCTGCAAGCGTGACATCCTTGGCTGTTCCAGTCTCCCCGTCACCAGGAAGAAACGCAATGTGCTGGAGGGGAGGACGCTTGATCAGACCATCAGACAAGGTGGCCAGTGCGTTCTCTTGACGGACAGCCTGACCTGGAGCCTGCTTATTCAGAGCCTCCTGAGAGACTCCGAGGTTCACATTCGGGACAGATACCTTGACCAGTGACATTAGCCTAGACGGTTGAGACGGTCCAGTGCGGACTGACGGCCAACGATTCGGTATTCCTCGTAGTGGTTGAAGATCGAATGATCTGCTTGATCCCCATCGGAATGAAGGAAGGAAGTTTTAGCTTCAATCTCATCCCGTAGGTTGTACCGATGATGACGGTCAGAACCAACTACTCGGTCCTGCATCTTCCTTGCCGCTCGGACCATGATGAAGTCTCTTGCCGTTGGAGGCAGGTCTTCAAAGTCTAGGCCGTAGACGACAGTAGCCTTCACTGCATCGGTGAAGGTGTAGGTGTGTTCAATCTTGTCGTAGAGCCTGTTGTTTCGGATCACGATGTCTCGGCCTTTCAAGTAGGCCAGTTCAAGGTCTACCTGAAATGCGTTAGTAGGAACGACAATCTCATCGTCTTCATTCGGGGATAGATCAACTTCAAACTCAGTGTTGAAGTGCCACCCAATCCCTTGTACCTCTCGACTCACCTCCTTGAGGGTTGACCGTGCAATGACCACATCCACTGAGAGAGTTCCAGTCAATGAACTCACGGGAGCCTCACCAATCACGGCAAGGAGAGTGTTGATCGCTTCTAGCTCGGTTGTTGCTGCGAGTACCATGTCTTGATCCTAAAGAAATAGGGGAGATCCGAAGACCTCCCCCATCCCCTGTAATCTGCGGTGTTATCCGCTCTCTATCCCTTAGCCCCAAGGGGCAAGAAACAGGGTTACGGGGTTACGGCAAGGTCGAAGTAGCCAGCAGCATCAGCACGGAGTACACCGTGACCGAGGCCCATCTTGGCAACGAACAGGTGGCCCTGTCGTTCGATCTTGTACTCAGACTCAAGAGCAATGTCCTTGAGCTTGACCGTACCAACGGCTTCTTGATGACCGAACACTCCACCGAAGGTGGAGTAGTCATCAACATAGTCGTTGTTCTCACCGATGTTGATCGTGGTTGCGCCTTCGGCACGCACATCAGCGATGTGGTTGGCCTTGTAGATGGCGATGTCGGCAACACGCATGATCTTGCCGGATGCCACCGAACCTTCACCACCGTAGTCAATGTTGATCGCATTGCCCAATGCACCAGCCGATTGAATCAGCTTGTTGTACACGGCAGGCTCAACGACAGCAAAGCGTCCTTCCGTTGGAAGGTCGTTTTGATCCATCAACTCCGAGGCTTCGTAGAACGCCTTGATCATGTTGGCGGTAGTCAGTGCAGCAACCGTGGTCGATTCCAGGTTGACAGCCCCCATACCGTTGTTCATGGGCGCACCAGAACCAGTAGTGGCTCCGGCAATGTACATCGTCTTGATGAGGTTCTTGTCAACTCGGTAGGCCAGAGCCAAACCAAGCTGTCGAGCGAAGGGGCCACGGTAATCGAAGTGGCTCTTCATCTCATCGTAGTTGTCGATGAAGCACGAGCTAATCAACAGGTCGTCAATGTTGATCGTGCGTTCGTTGACCTGCATGATCGAGAGGTACTTATTACCGTCTGGATCATCGTCAACAAGGATATCCGCTCCCGGTGCGTGGTAGTTCGCAGAAGCTTTGCCAGTGAAGGGGAACTGAGCAGACTTGCCAGACGAGATTGAACGGACACGGGTCAAGCCCATCATCATGTTCTTCTCATCGAAAGCCTCCAGCACTTCACCTGCAAAGACCTTCAGGAACATCGCGTTGTCAGTAGTGAAGGTTTCGGTGTGAACACCGCTACCTGCTTTCTGACCACCGAGAGAGATACGAGAAATGGCGTGGACATCTGCCATGTTTCTAGAACTCTCCTAGTTCAAAGGTTAATGAGGTTGGTTTTGGACCGCTCTCCTTTCGCTGTCGCGTCTAGTTGTCCCTCGTAAGGGGCCACACCTACTGGCATGGAGTGCTGAGTGAGAAGCTAAGCTTCTTCAGTGCAAGGCTGCAAGCCTTACAGATTAGATCTAGCGATCTTCTGCTGAACCTTTGAACGGTACGAGGGATCAGTCTTGTATTTGACTTTCCCCTGACTGTCCTTCAGGCGCATTGCCTCCAACATCTCAGCCGTAGACTCAAAGACATCTCCCTTTGAAGGAGCAGATGGCTTCCCTTTGAGCAGCTTTCCGCCGCCTTGACCAGTAGCCAGTTGCCACTTCTCACTGAGATCCTGCACTGCGAGACGCACGACATCCTGATCGTCTGAACTGATCATCTTGTCAAACGCAGCTTGCTCCGTCTCATCGAGTTGGTCATTGGCCCACTCTTGCATGGCTCGGTAGTTCTCTTCACCACCGACAATCGAGAATACTTCTTGGACTTGGCGTTCCATGATCGCCAGTTGTCCCTGAGCGTAAGCATCCACATACGCTTTGTTGAGGCCCATCTTGGCCAACTCTGCGTATTGCTCTTCGGTGAACTCACCGCCTTGGTCGGCCCATGCTTGACCGAACTCAGCTAGCTTCTCTTCAGAGATCCCTGGAGGAGCCTCAGTCTGCTTGCTTTCCTCAGTCTCTCCTTCTTCACCTTCGCCTTCTTCCTCTTCTTCAGAGGGACTGCCTTGGCCAAGCTTCTTTTCAAGTTCGCTGTACGACTTGGCCATGTCTTCAGGAGACTTGAACTTCTTAGGTAGCCAATCAGGACGAGATTCGTCCGTGTTAGGTTCGCCTTCGTTCGTTGGGGGAATCTCAGCACCTTCATTGATACTGGTATCTAGTTCAACTCGTTCCATGTTTAAGCAGATTCAGGAGGGGGTTGGAATGCAGCATTAGCTGCTTCCTTGGCAACAGGTCCAGCAGCAGTGTTCGCCATGGCTGCTTGTTGTTGCTCAGCTTGACGCTGTTGTAGCTCTTCGTCGGTGACGACAAGGTTCTTGTGGTCGATGCCTAGAGCAGCAGCACGACGCTTCATGTACTCACCGATGTTGATGCGTTGGTTAGCTACTTCAGGAGTCAAAACCTGATGCAGTCCACCAACGAAAGCATCCAGCTTGTTGAGGTCGTTGCCTCGTCCCATGGCATCCACACCAGTGACGATCATTGGTTCAACGATCTTGTCTGGCAGTGCAGGTAGCTCCTGGTCAGCAGTCATACGACGGAGCAGCATCCTGACCAGAGGTAGCTGGAAGGTGACAGCAAGCATGGCATATGCTGCACCATGCTGCTTCTCAATCTGCTGCTGAGTGAGTCTCACTTCTTCAGCAGTGACTCGTTCTGCGTTACGGATCATGTCCGTAGTCAGCAGGAACACATGATTCATCCGTTGCTGGATGGAATCAACTGTCTCCTTCGTGATGCGGAAGTCAGCAAACTTCTCCATCTGCAAGACAGTGACATCAGCAGCATTACCTGTGACGATGGATCCTGATGGCTTGTTCGCTAGGTCTGTCTTCCGAGTCGTGCCGTTGGCAGACACCATGAACAGGATCTTTGAAGCAGCAGCAGAGAACTCAACCAGTGATTGAGACAGAGCCTCTAGGCTGTGGAGATCTCCGAAATACTCCTCAACGAGACTACGACCATAGCTCTCACCCATGATGAGGTAGAGGCTGATGGGAAGAAAGGGGAGGTCTTGAGGTTTGTAGAGAGAGTCCGTTCCTGGAATCTCTTTACCGAACGCTGATTGAACGACACGAAACTTCCCTTCTGCATTGAGCTTGGCTTCCGTGTAGAGATCAACTTCCGCATCTGCTTTCTTCTTCTCCAGTTCAACAGGGTCAATCGCAGCAACGAGATCTTCCGGCAATGCGTCAAGAGCGATTGTCTCTTTGACAATCAGGTGAAGAAGGTTTCCAGAAGGATCTCGTTTGAGTGCGTAATGCTCAAGATGAATGTGCCTGAGAGTTCCTTCATTCTCTAGGTGGAACAGAGCATTGCCTCCAATCAGGAGTTGCTTCAGTCCTTCAAACACTTGAGGTCGGAAGTTTGAGACTTCAATCTTCCGCATGACCTTTCGTTCAAGGTCAGAGTAGACGACATCTAGCTCATCCTCAACAGTCTGTCGATCCTCGGGAGGAAGAGACTGGAGGTACGACTCATCAGTGACGAGACGGAAGAACGGGCTGGACTGTGGAGGCAGCAGACTGAGCAACATGGACGAAGCCAAGTTGTTGATGCCCCGAGAACCAACTGAGTTGTACGGAGTGATGATCTCAGTGTCTTGGTTGTGTCCTTCCTTCGGAAAGATCCGAGGGATGGTCAGCAGCGCACAGTCACGCGCACGATCAAGATAGGTCTGCCTGTCCTTAGTTAGGGACTCGTAGTCAGAAGCAGCATTTGAATGTGAAAAGTCCATTACCGTCGTAGCTTACTGATGCCTAAGCCTCTGCGTTTCATCAGGTTCCTGTTCTGAACGACAGGAGCAGTCTTTGACTTGCGGAGTTGAGCAGCATCCACATCAGGTAGGTCTGCTCTCAACTCAGCCTTCAAAGCCTCAACATCCACTGGAGGTGGAGGAGGTGGGATATTGATCTTTGGAGGTTTGCACATCTTAGATCGGGCCTGTGGATAGTCGCATTCCTGTGGACATCCGTAGTCGGAGCATCATCTGCTGTTTCCTTAGCCATTTTGTGTACTCAGGATTGATGGTCCTGGTACTCACCTGAGTGAATGAGCCATGCCTACGGCTAATAGTCTTGTTCGGACCTACGATGTACTTCCTGGGCGCACTGGCCATGAACTCTTCATGTGTCAGACCTGACATCCTAGCAAGCATATCGGACATCGGCAGGTCGTTGTGAGTCTGCTCCATCTTGTCAGGACTCACCTTCATGTCGTTGTCCCATGGGTTCTTCTTGTACTCTGCGCGTACACCATCAAACCGCGCTTTGTGCATGGCTCGTTGTTTCTCGCTTGGTTGATGGGCTTTGCCTGTCGGAGCGTTACACATTAAATGATGTCCTTATCTTGTTGAGCTTTGAACTCACTGATGATCTTCTGGACCACCTGCCGCTGCCCTAACTTGAACCACACTTTCCTATCAGAATCGCTCTCTGGATTACACACCACTTCAGGGTAGATGTCTTCCAACCATTCGATAAGAGCAAAAGACAAGTCAGGGACTTTGTGTTCTTTATCAGTTTCAGTCATTGTGAGAGGTCCGATCAATCCTTAAGCAGAGTATTCGCTTCGACAAAGCGATAGATATCCATCTCTAGCCCTCCCGCACACTCAATGGCTGTGGCTGCATTCTCAACTGTCCACTGGTCAGGCTGAATCCCATGTTGAGTGATCCAAGCTAACCGAGCTTGGAGTGTAATCTCCTCCTCAGTCATTCCAATGTCAGCACCTAACAAGTAGATCTTGTTCCACATGAACTCGTACCAATCCTTCCATGCGTTGTTCTTTGTGAAGTCAAAGGCATTTCCAGCGTACTCAGCGTAAGCGTTGGACAAGAACTTGAGAGTCTTCACTTCTCCGTACCCACGGAAACCAGCGTAGCCGTCTGTCCTGTCTCCCATGACTGTTTGAATCATATGGAAGAGCATGGGAGAGAACGGCAAAGGAAGATTGTGCTTACCAGCCAACTCCTTCAAGGCTGAGCTTCTTGGTCTTCCTCTCATGTCCATCTGTTCGACGGGTAAAGCAAGAGTAAGCAAGTCTTTGTCCTCAGTGGCGACGAATACTGAAGTGTTCTTCAGTTGACTGTTTATCATGGAAGTGGCAAGGATGCCAAGTACATCGTCTCCTTCCATCTTCGCTAAGGTTCCATGGAATGTATCGTACAGCCTGGGGTTGAAGACTGGTCCCGTCCCTGTTAGGTGGTCCAACACATGGAAGTAGCCGAGTGGTTTCTTCCTTACTGACTGTCTCGTTCCTTTGTAGGTAGGACATAGCTCCTTCCTAATGCTTGTCTGCTTGTTGTCACTGAAGCAGAACACAAGATGAACTCGTGTGCCAGCAGGTATGACATGACTGAAGTGAACAGTCATGTTGTCCACCATGTCTTGCAGCATATCATCTATGCACACCAAGATAGAATGGAAGTCACTCACATAGGTGAGACTGTTCCCTAAGAGGACTTCAATCTCCAGACCAGAACAAGCTTGGTACACCAGAATGTCCGCATCAATCAGGACAACTGCATGATGTCCTGTACCTACCTTTTCAAGTGGCTTGATGTACTGGAGAAAAGGGGGATGCACTCCTTGCTGTGGAGGGCAGATGTCTTTGTGAGGGCTAGACATTAGTGGGTTAAAC
>Ga0070746_10000094_pt1 | contig 42223 bp, 62 predicted proteins | sample VirMetDEL_Mar_21_FD_77016 | JGI IMG/M metagenome (GOLD analysis project Ga0070746, IMG submission 77016) | Aqueous microbial communities from the Delaware River and Bay under freshwater to marine salinity gradient to study organic matter... | ecosystem: Environmental > Aquatic > Marine >...
GACCTCCTTTTCTCCATACAACCCATCGGTTACTACAACCCGCTCCATCAGGCGAAGCTGGCTCAGTTGCTGCTGTCCATCCTTCAGTTCAGTGCGCCAGCCTAAGATGTCACGCGGCGTATAACTGCACCAATACGGTCTTCCGTTTTCACCACTAGCAGGTGCATCCACAAGCACGCCAACATGCCCGTAACGCACCATCTTGCGTGCGGTTTCATAGGTCCAGACGTTAAGGTCGTTACCTAAAAGGTCTACGTCAAATAGCTGTTCGCGGACCAGATCAGATACATCGTTTAATCTGACCGGCTTGCGTGTCAACATGCCAGCCAGCATCCGCTCTAGCCGAACGTAATACGGTGCAAGAACAGAGCGAGCAAGCCTGTTGTCGTAACTTTCGTCTAGCTCGCGTGGTTCCTGCGGAAGGTAACGGCGATGGCGGCGCCTCATTTCGTAGGTGCCGCCGATCAGGTCTTCAATCAGAACCCAGTGAGGTTCTTGATTACGCCAAGCTGCGTTAGGATCATTGACCTGCGCGACGCGACTGGTCAGTTGGCGGTCATAGTGCTGAAAGCCGGAGTACACCAGATTTATCGCGCAGGCTATGGATCAGTTTAAGCAGCGACTGGTTCGCTAACAGCAGCGGACAAGGTTACGGACTTGCCGCGTACTTTGATCTCAAACTCATCGCCAGGCTTAAAGCCCATTTCCTGAACGTAGCCTTCACCAATGGACAGTTTGCCGTTGAACTGCACTTTGGTTTTGTAGGTGAGGCTGCGACCACGCTTAGCGGCAGGCTTTAGATCAAAGCCCTTGGCTTCAAGCAGTGCCTCGTAAAAGGAGGTAAAGCAGAGCTTGTCGTTTTTGACGTAGCCACACTCGCGGACGAGATCAGACTTGTTCATGTCGCCACATTCTTTGACTTTGGCGATGAGTTCAGAGCCGGTGAGCATTAGTAGTGTAAAACCGGGACGCTAATGACTATAGCTCAAGTCGTCAAGAGCGGCATCGACAAGTGCGCAAAAATCATTAACGCAGCAGGCATGGCATACAGTCCTGCCATCCTCAAGTTGCCAGCCATCAGGCGGTCCTTTGTCTTGCCCGATAGGACCGCCACAATCAGCGCAAGTCATGCCCAGTGCTGGATAAGGGTAATTGCGTCAGCGCGGAAAGTAGTAGCAACTTCACGGATCAGTTGGCGGGTGATCTGGGTGCCAGCACGCTTGAGATCCATCAGGCGGTTAGAAGCGCGACCAAAAGCCAGTTCACGCTCAGCGCGGATTTCCTTGGTGATCTGCTGACTGGTCTTGCCGCTGTTGCGTGCGGCACAAGTGCGGCCAAAGTGGACAAGCTCACCAAGATCAGACTGCATCAGGACAGTTGCCTTGAGGTTGGTGCGTCCGCAGCACTCACAAGTAGTGATGCTGTCGTCGGTGCAGATAGCGGTGTAGGTCATTGCGCGTTGGGCGGTGCCGGTCTTGCCGGCGATGTGAGAACTATACACCATCCGGGCGGAACCGGGGTGATTTTAGTAGAGCCTTACACCAGTTCCTCGTCCGGCACCAGCGTGGAGTGGGTTGAACTCGCGCCATACGAGGTAGCCGAGGGCGTCATTCATGTGGTCATGCCCGGCATCCTTATCAGGATCGCCCTTTTCTGTGTAGCACTGGAGTTCTAGGCATTCGATCAGGCGTTTGCAGGTATGGCTGATCTGTAGGCGCACCTGCCCTTTGCCGTTTTCTAGCAATGCCTGGACAGCGGCTACGCGATCACGCACTGGTGGGTTTGCCCGTGGTGACTGGTTTGACATGCCATAGCTTTCAAGGATCTGGATATCGGTTTGACTGGCGTTGGTGCTGCGGTTACCACCGGAGGCGTCAGGGTAAATGTAGATCCTGCGGTCTGGGTAACGTGCTTTAATCTGCTGCGCTAGGGCATCGGTGTCGTGAGCACCGCTGATTTCGTCGATTATTAGCAGGTTGCTGCCGAGCTTGACGCCAATGATGGCGGACATGTTGCCAACGTTAAAGTCAACGCCGATGCGTAGCGGTTCGCGGTCAGTGTCTGGCAGGCCACTGATGACGTGCTTGGCGCGGTCAAAGCGGTCGTAGATAACGCCAGTGGTGAGGTTGACGAACTCACCTTCTAGGTAAGCCTTCAGCAGATTGGGGTCGTAGTTTGCTTCTAGACGCTCGATGAAGTCCGGCGGCAGGTGTGGGTTATCTGCTGATCGCATCTTGATCAGCTTGCGATCATCGCGGTCTTTAGCCTGCTCGCTGCCGAAGGTGGTCCACATCCAGCGGAAACCTTCTGGTGTGGATGCTGCACCGAATTGACGGACGTTGCCAGCGCGTAGGCGGCCAAGGATTTTGGGAAATGCCTTGTTGGCAATGCTTGGCGTTACGGTGTCGATCTCATCAGCCAGCACCCAAGCTAGGTTCAAGCCGATGATGCGTGACCAGTTCTCGAAGCTACGGCACAGGATCTTGGTATCACCGCCTGGCAAGTGGAGCATGTATTCAGGAAGCGGCGATGCCCTAAAGGTGTACGGGATGTCGTACGCCTCTAGAAATTGCTCGAAGTCGTTTTGCCAAATATCACGGATCAACGGTCCAGTGGGTTCCATGACTGCACCGATGAAACCTTGATTAGCGGCTGCGAGCATTACGGCTTTAGCGCATAACGCTCGCGTTTTACCTGCGCCGTACCCTGCGCTGATGCCGATGATCTGCGTTGCGGTGTCGTCTACAAAGGCAAGCTGGCCAGGGTGAAGGTCATCACGGATGCGAGTGATTACACCGGATACGTCGATATCACCAGTGCCACGGTTTAGCTGTTGCAGCACGCTGCCGGTTGGTGCAGCAGCAAGGATGCTCACGAGCAAAGCTGCGCCAGCTTGGCAGCGGTGTTAATGGCACCTAAGGCGATGTGATACTGCCCAGCACGACGTGCTTCCATCTGCAAGGTGCTGCATTGCGACAGCAGATCAGCGATCATCTGCGGGCGTTCGATGTCCCAGTCAGCCTTGAGCATGTCCCGCGCCATGGACAGGTATTTGTCACATGAACGCTCACCAACCCCCCAGTTTTCGGCAGCAAAGCGAACACAGTCTGATCTGCGCCCACCATTGGCGATGATGCGTGCAAACTTTTGAGCACGCTGTTCGGTTTCTGCTTTTGTGCCTCGTTCGGTGGCCATCAGGCGGCCTCCCTTTGTTCCTCAAGGATAGCTTTTTTGCCGGTGAAGTCCTCCCAGCGTTTGATAATTACGTCGCAGTATTTAGGTTCCATCTCCATCATGCGGCATTTACGGGCAAGGTCTTCACAGGCAATCAGAGTGCTACCGCTGCCGCCAAATAGGTCAAGAACCACTTCGCCTTTTGCGCTGCTGTTGTTGAGAGCACGCTTGATCAGGTCTTGAGGCTTGAGGGCTGCGTGCATTCCTTGCTTTGGCTCTCTAGAACATTGCCAAACGTTCACATCGCTAATCTGCCTGTCTTTGGAGACTGCTGCGGTAGCAGTAATCGAGATGCCAACGTTAGCGCAAACGCCAAACATGATCAGCTCATGTTGTGAGCGATAGGCCTGCCCTAATGCACCATGCCCCTTGTCCCAAACAATCATGTTTTTGATGGTCAATCCTGCTCCCGAATAGCTATCCATGACAGCAGCCCAGCTTTTCCAGTCAAGACAAGAATAAAAATGCGCTCCTTTCTTTGCGGCAAGGAAGATTCCTTTGCCGATGTCTCTAAAGAATGGACGAATCATTTTATCGTCCGCAACGGTCGTTCCCGTACTGTTTCCAAATAGGGCATAGGGCGGGTCAGTGAACACCATGTCGGCCTTCTTGCCGTCCATAAGGCGTTCGACGTGCTGCGGGTTGGTGCTGTCGCCGCAGAGGAGGCGGTGGTTGCCGAGAATCCAGAGGTCGCCTGGTTTTGTGATTGGTTCCTCTGGTGGTTCTGGAACGTCGTCTGGATCGGTGTTACCTTCTGCGGTTTCTAGGACTTCAGCAAGGAGTTCGTCGTCTTCAAACCAAGGGGATAGATCGTGCTCATCGCTGAGCTGACGCAGCATCTCGTTATCCCATTCGCTGAGATCGCTTGAGCGGTTATCAGCGATGGCTAAACCTACCTTTTCGTCTTCGCTTAAGCCGGTACGACGCACTGCGATGAGTTCATCGCCTTCTGCTTCGATGATGCGTACTTTGTCGATGCCAGCTTTTTTAGCGCCTTCGACGGTGCCGTTACCGGCAAGGATTCTGCCGTCTTCGTCGATGACGATGGAGCGTGCAGCGCCGTAGCGTTTGAGCGATTCAGCGATGAGGGTAGCTGAACGGTCAGTACGCTTACGAGCGTTTTTATGGTCAGATTTTAGGTTATTGATTGAGGTCACGCAGAGCGTATGGTGATGCGTGCTGGAATTGTATCAAGAACTGGCTGAGTTGTTAAGTAGGCGGAGTTGGTTGATTTTGGGTTCAACTAGGTGGTGAGAGGAAACGGTGCCGCAGGTTTGACCGATGCAGACGCGGACGCAGCCATCAGACAAGTTTTCCAAGGTCGGCTGGACGGATGTAGCGGCAGATTCGATCAGGGAATTCAGGCGGTCTCTGGGGGTCATGGCGCTGGTGGTAAAGGGCTAGGTAGTAGTCATCCAGCAGTTTGAGCATTTCCTGCGGTGTGGCTTGTGGTGGTTTGCGTTTGGGCATTGGCGGTGGGGTTGTAGACGGTGTTGAGGACTGCTGCGGCGACAGCTTCGATGATTGGACGCGGTGCGCAGCCACAGGAGGCGCTTAAAGCGGCCTGTACGGCGCGGTGATAGGCGTTAAGGGTCAGAGGCGGCATAGAGCCCTTGGAGCCTGTCGCAGGGTCTCCTAGGGCGCGTAGACGCATGAGGGTTGAGCGATCCATGCCAAGGGCTTGCGCTTGACGGGTGATGTGAGCGTTTTCGGCAGCGGTAAGGCCGACTTTGACGGCGGTGCGTTTTTCGCTCATATCTCAGTAGGGAAGCGGGGTTTCGGCTGGTTCAGGCTGGAAGTCCCTTGGATCAGTGACCTGAACGTGCGGGTTGGCGTAATGCTCAGGATCGCGTAGCAGGTTGCGGTAGCTGCTGGGGTTTAGGTGCCCTGGTGATGGGGTATCGAGATCTTCCAGCGTGCAGCGGCCTGCAGCGATGAGGCGTTCTAGGAGCTGACGGGCACCGTGCTCGGTGGACAGGCGCTCTAGGCGTTTGATCGCCATCAGGAAAATGCCTCCTGCCGTTGGCGCTCCTCTTCAGCCCAAGGGTGACGCACGAAGCGCCCGATGGGATTTTTGACGCCGGGCGTTTGGACTGGTGGGCAGAACGTGCAGTAGTAGCCCTCGCTGTCGTACATGCCGATGGCGTTCTCGCTGCTGACCGGGCTGTAGTGGAAACGTGGATCGCCTAGCTCGGTTTCAGCAAAGTTCTGGGAGCCAGCGAGACGATACTGGGTTTTGGGGCTGATGCGTTCTTTGTTGTCAAAGACTTGGTGGACGTACTTGGTGCGGTTGTCGTAGTCGAAGAGTTTGAGCGACATCAGAAGGTGTAGGTGTCGTGGTTGATCATGTCTGGGTTGACCGGGCGGTCATGGACAGTGGCGTAACGCTCGTCGCGTAACCAGCGGAAGCAATCGGGCAGCGGTGAGACGAAGCTGTCGCCTGCTGCGTGCTGGTAGGCAATCTCAGCTTCCAATGCTTCAACGATGGTGTCAGGCGATTGGGTGCGGATCGTCTTCTGCCACTGAGCAAGGGCTTTTGGTTTGGACAGCGAGGTAGCGCGTATGGGTGCCGAGCGGTACAGATCCCAGAAGCGTTCAAACGCGTCATCGCCTTTCGTTTTTGCCCTGCGCTGAACGGGCTCAAACTCTGCTGCAAACTCGCTTTGCAGCTTTAAGAGTGGGTTGTTGTTACTGGGTTCTTGTTCAGGTGATCTTGTTAGTGGAGCATTTTTGCTCCGGGTAGGTGGGGCATTTTTGCCGGGGGTACCCGGAGCATTTTTGACCCGGGTCATTTTTGACCTAGGTTCTTTTTGCTCCAGGTTCTCCAGCTTCATCCGGTACACCGTCGTGCGTCCGGGACGGGTTTCTATGCCTATCCAGCCTTCTGTTACAAGTGTGCTCAGGCTACGCTGAACAACCTTTTCGCAAATACCTGTTTCGCGGCTAATTGTGGCTACAGATGCAAAGCAACCATCTGCAGAATTCCAGCCGTGACGATACAGGCAAGCGTAAACAGCCCAGATCTTGTAATCAGGTTGGCTGTCCATTAAGCCGTATGGGATGATGGTAAAACCAGCCGAGTGTATGGCAGCCTTCATTAGAAGGCTCCTGCGTGAGAAAGGAAACGCATGATAAACTTGCGATGTCGAATGTTCAGTCACGCCTAGCAGGTGCTCGCCTGCTGGGCGTTTTTTATTCTGCCACAGATTTCTTGATTCGTGTTGTCAGCTCCTCCCGCAGGGTGACTGCCTCATCTAGCAGCTGATTGATGAAGGCTTTTTGCGAGTGGTAGGAGGGCATGACGGCTTTGATGCGGTCAAGGATGGTGTCGTCGATGGCGACGTTGGTTGCTTTGCCGATGGCCATAAGGGGTTGCGCTGTGTGCGGACGCGGTGTAGGGTACACCGAAATCGACCATCGCGCAACGTGCTGCCGCCAGTCCAAGGGCTTGAATTTCACCCTGATCTGCATCGCTACCGCTACCAAGGGCGCTGGCTGCCGTTCAGCGTTTCCAAGGTGACGAACCGCACCACGCCAGAACAAGAAGCGCAGTTTGAACGCACGAAACACATCTGGGCACCACGCGGTAACGCCGTCCATGCCTTCTGTGAAGCGATGCTGCTAGGGCAGGAGCTACCGGAAACGGAGTACGGCGACTGGACAGAAGCGGTGCAGGATTGCTGGCTACTGCGGGATTCTGAGCCGTTAGCAGTGGAGTACCGGCTGTGCGATGCACGGAAGGGCATTGGCGGCAGCTTCGATTTTTTGCTGCGTACACCTAATAACAAGGTGGTGTTAGGCGATCTGAAGACGGTCGGCAGTGATAGTGCGGTTAGCCAGCGCAAGGCTGCTACGCCACAGCTTGGTGGGTATCTGGCGATGCTGATCGACCACCACCCAAAGCTGACCGTGGATGCGTGTTACACCGTGGTGATCGGTCCTGGCAGGCATCGGCTTATTAAGAGTGAACCGGATGAATGCCTTGGTGCATGGGTAGATGCGTGGGATGCGTTCAAGATGACGGAGCTGCCGTTTTGAGCGATCTTGATTGGAACGCCATCTTTGAGCGTCGATCTGATCTGGCACCGCCGGGGTATCACGAGGCAGTGCAGCAGGCGCACGAGGATTCCAAGCGGCGTTACGAGCTTCAAGGACGTAAGCGTGCTGGCAGTAGCGGGCGCAGTAAGGGCGGTCAGTTTCCTGGACTAAAGCATGGGGCAACATGAACCAATGTTGAAACTGTCCCGCTTGTGTGGGATCTAGGTTGTTTTTGCTCTGATTCCAGCCATACTGGCTTTGCCGGCAAGAAACGGCACACAACCGCCCATCGCGCTTATGACCGAATCTGACACTTACTGGACATTCGCCACCGCCTATCAACACGGTGGTGGTTTTATGCAAGCGTTAGCCCAAGCAGGAATGCGTGCTGATCCGCAAAATAAAAGTCGCATTCTTGTCGCATTCCCTGAACTGATCGACCTTTACGGTCCTACAACCAAACTGCACACACAACTTCGCTCAGGAGCTTCTAACTAATGACCAGCCCCACCCTTCCGCATTTCACCAAGCTGTCACCTACAGCTAGCCAGTCATTCTCTGCTACACCGGCACCCGTAGCCGCACGTCGTCAACCGCGTGCGCGTAAACAGCGCAAGCACAACAAAACCCTTAACCTCGTCAACAACTTCATCTGCTTTCTGTTTGCTGCGACTGTCTTCGCCATGATTGGCATTGAAGCCAGCGGCCACCACGGCAGCACCCACAGCGGCACACAAGAGGTTCAGCGGTGAATCCTTACAACTTGACTTGGCAAACGCGGCTATTGTTCTGGCTGCTATCTAAGCGCCCAGACGTAGACGCTATCAACCTATCCACACCGACTGATCACCTCAACCGCTGCTTACTGCACACAAGCATTACACGCCAATGAACTTCCGTAATGTCGTCAAGTCTGTTCCTAGTGAGCTGATCTTTACCGGCTACACATGGGAAACTACGCGTGAGCATTATTTTATGCGGCACGCTAACTGGTCAAAAGCCAGTGAGGTGCGTGAGTTACGGAAGTTATACGCTGCTCGCCTCTGGGATGAATGCGGCATTAGCGTTGACCTTGAAGAGGGTTTTCAATGAAACGGCTTTGGCGCATCATTCGGCATCTTGCTCTGCGTTTCCTTGCTTTGTTTGATCGTATCCCTGCTGAGGATTGCATCACGTTTGATCCAATGCAGCGGTACATGCTGGACAGCGAATCTGAGTGGCAAGTTGCTTACTTGGAGTATTGCTGGCAGTTAGACGCTGCACGGCATTATTACGAACAGTGATGTTGGGGCATAGCGGAGCAATTTCCATTGGTTGTTCGGCTTGCTGCCTGCGTAGGGGATGCCACTGGTCGGGCTATCTGGTGGATTCGGACTCCCAAACGCATGAAGCCAAAGGTTCCCAGCGTGGAGACGGTGTAGTTCCGTAGGGTGCGTTCTCCCTGTTAGAGGCACCGTTTAAGCAGCCTTCCGCTTGTAAGTCCCCTATCAACTAGATCTACACACTACGAGGTTCAACATGGATGAACATTTCTACTCTTGGGAGCTTCTGGATGCTGATGGCGAATGGCAAGCTGGCGGGCAAGCCAATGCCCTTGAAGATGTAAGGCGTGAGGGATACCGATACCTCATGCAGTACAACGCGGAAGCACCCCACAAACTGGTCATCACAGAGCACATCACGCGGCTAGTGGCGGAGGTGGTGTGACGCCAATCAGAACCCAGTAGTCAACATCACTTCTATGTCTGAACTTTCACCCGCTGCTTTTGCTGTAGTTGATGCGTTTGTTTGCGCCCATGCCAGAAAGAGCGGCCCATCATCCAATGCTGACATCGCCGCCGCCCTGCGTGCTGTTGCGGATTAGGTGGTGCCCACGCCACTTCGCCCTGACGACTCTTGTTGCGACATGAATACTGCAGCCATACGCGCCGAAATCCTCGCCATCGCTAATGAGCTTGAAACCCAGTAGTCCGATCAACTAAATTCAAAGCCTGTTCTAATCAAACAATGACCATCCTCTGCGACTACGAGATCAAAGCACTCTGCACCGATGGCATGGTGCAAAACTACGATGAGGCACTGGTCAATCCTGCCAGCCTTGATTTACGCCTAGGCGACACGATCATGGTTGAGTCTGCAGAAAGACTAGACATGCGCCCGCTAAGCATTGCAGGCAACACCGCAGACAATCCCTACGAGCTAAAGCCTGGGCAGTTCATCCTTGCTCAAACCATCGAAGTGTTCAACATGCCAGAAAACATTGCTGGCTTATTCTTCCTGAAGTCGAGCCGCGCTAGGGAAGGGTACGAAAACCTGCACGCTGGCTATGCGGATCCTGGTTGGCATGGCAGCGTGTTGACGCTAGAGCTGAAGAACAGTCGTCAGCTACTGCCGCTGCCGCTGTATCCCGGCATGAAGATCGGTCAGATGGTGTTTTTCCGCATGAGCAACCCGCCTGTGGTCAGCTACGCCAAGGTCGGGCATTACAACCAAGATTTGAGCACGACCGGATCAAAGCAGCTCGACCAGCAGGGCTGAGCAGTCCTTTTCAATTTGTTTCAGGGGTGGATCGCCCTTGCTTTCCACCCATTTTGGTGCCATAATGGACCCATGAGGCACCAAGCCTCACGCCCAACGCGCATTCAGTCCCATGATCACTACCACTGCCGTATGGCTCCTTGCTCTACTGCTGCTGCCACTGCTCCTGATCTGGCACTTCAGTAAATCCAAGGCGCAACGCATTACAGAACAACGCCAGCGCGGCTGGACCTGGAAGCAGGTAGCCGAATACTGGCATTGCTCTCCATCAACTGCCCGCCGCTGGGCTACTGCATGAAACACACCGTTCGCTTACAGCGCGGGCTGTACGTCTTGATGGATTCCTACTCTCGCCCATCACTACGTCGCAGCTTGCCCTTTTTCTTCTGCCTAGCAGCAGTCCTAACAGCAGGTATCACCCTGCAGTACATCGAGCAACAGCAACTACTCTGCCCCACTGCACAACGCGCACAATGACCACCGCCAAGGATCTGATCAACGAACTCGTAGCCCTGCGTGCTGAACGCGATGATCTAGACGCCCGTGAAGCGTTCCTCAAAGATCAACTACAGGGTGCCATCGCATTAGGCGAGCTTGATAGCTACGAAACCGATGATGGCACCTATGAGTTTGACAACGCGAAATACATCCGCTGCACACGCAACAGCTACAAGCACAGCAAAGAAGCTGAGAAGGCTATCCGCACCATTAAAGAACAAGACATTGACGCTGGACTTGCCCAGCGAAACGTGACAATCTACTACCAGCTTCGTATGACGCAATCATGAGCAAGCCAAAGCCGCTACCTCCGCTTTCCAGGTTAGATGAACTTTTTGAAGTTCGGGATGGATGGCTTTTTAACCGAATAGGAAGGCACAAAGCTGCCGCCGGCAGCCGAGCTGGTACATTGCATAAACAATCTGGATACTGGTTTGTTGGAGTTGATTATCAAAGATACAAGATTCATCGAATTATCTGGGCAATGGTAAACAGAAAAGATCCAGGTGATCTTGTTATTGATCACATTGATCGAAACAAGCAAAACAATAATCCGGAAAATTTGAGGGCAGTGACCAAAAGATTAAACGCGCTAAATACTGATTTTTACAGAGACAATTCATCTGGCGCTAGAGGAGTTTGCTGGCAAGCAAGAGATAGGCGATGGGCTGCTTACGCTAAAGAAAACAATAGAACAGTATGTTTAGGTTATTTCAAAGAAAAAGATGATGCGATTACGGCTCGCCAAAACTGGGAAGAACGTCAGTGGGCAGAATGAATAATTCACTTGTTTTTACTGTTTACGGCATACCAGGAGCCCAAGGCAGCAAGAGATACGTTGGTCGTGGGATCATGGTTGAATCTAGTAAAAAAGTAAAACCGTGGCGCCAAGACATCCGATACACAGCATTAGACATTAAACCTGCCGATTGGGATACATCTGTCCCAATGGCGCTATCAGTTGTCTTTTTGTTTCAAAGACCCAAATCACACTATGCCAAAAAAGGACTGCGTTCGACCGCCCCCACCCACTGCACGTCTGCATCACTTGGTGACATTGACAAGCTTTTGCGTAGCACCAACGATGCTCTTACTGGTATTCTTTTTGATGATGATCGCCAAGTCGTTTCGGTCAATGCTCAGAAACGCTACTGCGTTGGAACCGAGCAGCCCGGCGCTCTCATCGTGCTCACTGCGCTTACACCCAACGCCTCATGACTTACCCTAACCTCGCGGGCGTCATCACAAAAGATGACGTATTCCGTAAAGGGACTGGATCCTACGCAGCCGATTACGTTAGCTGGGCGAGGATTGCTAATCACTTGCACACCAAAGCTCCTGGCTGGGAGTTTGCCTTGCGTGAAGCGCCTGATGGCGGTCACGTCTGGAAAGCGCCTGACGGCACTGGTTACATCATGGGTTATTTCACAGGACCCGAAGATGAAACCACAGTCTGCTTTCCTTATCCCTGCCAAGATCACCGCAATCAGCCTATTCAATACGATAAGGTTTCCTGTCGTGTTTTGACCGATACTCACCGCCGTGGGTTATGCGCTGCTGCTGCTTATTTCTTTAGCCTCGGTTTCGAATTGTGGGCGAAGGAAGAAGTAGCTGAAGCAGCAAAAACAGAGCCAGAATCAACAACTGTTGCGCCTGCTCCTGCTGCCAAGCAAAAGCCTGCAGCCGCTGCTACAAAGGAAGAACCGGCACCAGAGCTTGACCCTGAAGAACTCCCTATTACAGACAAAGATCTCAAGTCGATCCGTGATCTGTTAGCTGCTGAACCTGTTGTTAAACGCAACAAGATCATCAAGGAGTTTAACAAAGAGTTTGCGGTGCCAGAAGGTGAGCTAATGACTGCTCACATCACGCTCCCTAAACACCTGTTGTTTATCCAAGAGCGACTGTCCACCTAAACCCACGGTAGTGCCATGACGGATGAGATGATGCACGCGCAAATGGCAGCCGCTTACGCTGCACAACGCAACATCATGAAGCCTCATCTCCCTGCTGATCTTGACTTACTGCCACCGCACCTGCGTTCGCAGTTGGAGCACTTTATGCAGGCACGTCAGTACACACCGCAACAAGCTCTTTCAATTATCCTTTCCAAGTTCTTCGGCTCATGCTCCAAATTACCGCAGTAGGCAACCTTGCCGCTGACCCTGAACTGAAAACCGTTGGTGATCGTGAAGTCGCTAACTTCACCCTGATGGTGAACAAAAAGGTTAAAGGGGAAGACCGCACAACAGCTCTGCGCTGTGCTGTATGGGGTCCACGCGCCAAGGTTGTTGATGATTACCTGACCAAAGGCAGTCAAGTCACCGTGACCGGGCAGGCTTACATCGAAACGTTTGAGCGTAAAGATGGCAGCCCTGGTGCATCTCTTGATGTAGCCGTCAACGACTTCACGTTGCCCCCACGACCCAAGGCTGTAGCAGACGATGATTCAATGCCGTTCTGAGCTGTAACAGGCTTTGCAGTTCGGCTGATTCTGCATTACCCTACTCGGGGGCTAACCGCCCCCTTTCTTTTGTTCTAATGTCAGACACGCTGCGCGACTACCTCAATCAGATCGGCAAAATCCCTTTGCTAACTGGCGCAGAGGAGATTGAGCTAGGTCACGCCATTAAGCGGATGGATCAAATCTGCAGCGATCAACCGACTAAAGCAGAGCAACGCATCATCAAAATCGGTAGGCGCGCTAAAGATCGCATGATCAAAGGCAACCTACGTCTTGTTGTAGGTGTCGCCAAGAAATACAAGCACATGACAAACCGCCTTACCATGCACGATCTTGTGCAGGAAGGCAACATCGGTTTGATCCGTGCCGTAGAACTGTTTGACCCTGAGCGTGGGTATAAGTTCAGCACCTACGCGTATTGGTGGATTCGGCAAGGCATCATGCGTGCTATTCAAGTGCAGGATCGCATGATCAAACTGCCGTCTGGTGCTACTGATGCACTGCGCAAAGTGCGCACATTTACGCTTGAATATAACCGCGTGCATGGCATCAATCCAAGTATTGAGCAGTGCGCTGAATTTGCCAATATCACGCCACGAGCAATGAAAGATTATCTGGCAGCTTCTATTGATGCCGCTAGCTTAGATGCTCAGGTCAACAGCTCCGGTGAGGCTAGTACATACATCGAACTGATCGCGGCACACGATGATCCAGTAGGAGAAGACCTAGAACAGGACACCAAGATAGAAGCCGTACAACAAGCATTAGATCATATGAGTGACTTAAGCAGACAGATCATCGAGCTAAGACACGGACTAAAAGACAACAATCCTCGATCAATGCGAGACATTTCTAAAACGCTAGGCATTGCACAAGACACCACTAAACGCAAAGTTCACATCGCTGAAAACGAGATGAAGCTAATACTAAGGAAGGGACCGCCAAAAAAGCATTCAGCACAGAGCAACAGCTCCAGCTTGATCTGGGGTTGGGGTTAAACCATGGGCGCAAACAAGATGGGTCCGCCATGCCCTGAATGTGGCTGCTTGATTACTGAAGTGCGAACAACTGAACGAGGAGAAGATCGTAGCTTTTGGCGATCACGCAAATGTATCTCTTGCGGGCATCTGTTTCATACTGTGCAGCAAGGTGAGCTATACGCCATTAAAGGCACTGTTACTTGGCATTGCGAAGGTAAGCTACGCAAGCCGATAATCAACTGGAGGTTCTATGAAGCGGGATAGGCTAGCGATTAGCAGGTTTCAATCCGTCGAAACCTATGTTGACTGGTCAGGGCGTGTTTTTATCGCTTACTCTTCCGGTGCTAGCGTCATCGTGCGTGATGTAAAAGCACTGCGTAAATTCTTGGGCTTAGCCCCGAAAACACCTAGCCGTGAGGCTTTGGAGTCTTGGTTGGTTTCACTCGCTGCCATAGACGATGAACGGCAAACGCGCAAGACACAGCAGCAGACAGGACTGTCAAAAGAGGTTCTAGAAACGGGTTTTGGTCCTGAGTGCCATCTAGATGAGTCTGATCCAAATCATCAGACGCGCACTGTGATTTAACATCCTCTGTCAAAAAGGCTGTCATTTCTAGCTGCGCGATATGACCTGTTGCCTGCTTTAACAGCTTGGCGTAATACGCGTTTTGTTTGACGAGCGAGGAGCATAACCTCGCTACTTCTGGTGCATTATGACAATGCAGCACGGTTCTAGCTTGGTTTTCTATTTGTAGTTCTTCCTCGATGGAGAACTCTACAACCATCCAATCACCCCAAGACATAGCTGCAATGCGTATTCTTGCAGGGTAGCTTCAATAATCCCATCTGACACGAGGGCGACCTTTACGCATACCAAGGTGAACGAATCCTTTGGGTGCGCCGTAGCCTACGCTGTGCGGCCAGTTCTTATCGCAATACTCTTGCACCTTGTAAATATCAACACCTTGGATGTAAAAATCAACCGCGCCTACATCAGGTGCATTGTATAAATGCTCAGAGCCGCTAGCACCGCCAACCGTGCGATTAACAAAAGGTGGGCGATAACCGCTAGTAATGATCAGCGGTTTGCCGCCAAAATGCGCTCGTACCTTTTCTAAAAAATCAGCTAACTCTGTAGCAGTTTTGATCTGATAATCAGCAGCAAAGCGCCGCTCTTCCTTGTATAGCGCAAACTCACCGATAGCAATGTGTGGCGTTAGCTTGGCGCTAAACGGTGATGTAGGACGCAGCCTGACCGGCTCTTGCTGCTTTGGCAGCGCACCGCCAGTAAACAGTGCAACCTCATCCTTCCGTCTGTTAACAAGTCCTTCTAGCACTTTGCCGCCGCCTTTATTCCAGCGCGGCAATTCTTCAATGACAACCTTGTTCGGCTCCTCACCAGCCAACAACCGCTTACGCAGTGTGCTTTCTTTTAGCGCACCAAGCCCGACGTTATAGGCAAAGCTGACGATGGCTGCTACCTGTTCACCGCGCCATTTTTTCGCCAGCGGCAGCAGTTCAAATACACCAGGTGCAAACAGACTTTCAACCTCATGCAGCAGCATTTGATCAGCTTCCTGCTGCGTAATCTTGTCGCCTATCCGTACTGCTTGATTTGCCAACCTAGTAGCGCCATAGCCAATGGTCGGCACACCAGCGGGACAGAGATACGCTTCTAGCCTGCAGCCTTCCCACTTTTTGATAATCTTCAACGCTGATGCTAACCATGCAGCGGGCAGTGGTTCCTTGGCTACAGGATCAGCGCGATACAGCTCAGCAAACTGTTCTAGCGTTTCCTTGCTGATACGCTCCTGCAGCCAATCCCACGCTGCTAGCTGATGCGGTAATTGTTTGAAATGCTTGGCGGCATTACGCAGTTGGATCATGCTCATTGATCAGACCAAGGCGATTTAATCTGCATTGCACCGCCTAGCTTGCGGCTTTCACCAGTTTGTAGCTCATCATCTGGCAATTCATGCACGATGACAGGCTTAGGCTGTTCTGGCTGTGTAGCGTGCCATGCACGCTCAGCATCATCAAGCCGACCAGGGAGCATGGTTTCAAACCACCACTCCCTAGCAGCTTGCTCCCAAGTTTTGCCTAGATCTTTTTTCCTTTGATCGCACGCAGTGCATGAAATACAAGTTGAACAATGCTGTTATCTTTTAACGGCGACAGCGCAATAATTTCAGAAGCAGCTGCAACCACAATCCAAAAAGCCGGATGTTGAAGGAAGTCCATAATTAGCGAGATGGTGGACGCACCTCCAGCTTAGAGACTCTTTGTTCAACGGTGTTAAGACGAGAGAAAAACTCTTTTCGGTCTTCCTTAATATCTGTGTGCAATACGTCTAGCTGTGTTGCTATGTGTTCCACGGCTGATGTAAGCCTGATAACAGCATCTCGCGCTTCATCGGACTTACGGGTAAAACCCATTGCACCCATTGCTGCCACTGATATAGAAGCGCCTGCGACAGCGGCGATAACCTCAATCATGACAGCAAAAGCTACATAGACAGGTTACTTGCCCTGTCCGCGCAAAAGTTTGCGAGTGCCGCGTGGTTTAGAACGTTTGCTGTTGCCTTGCCGCGTCAGCTTGGGTTTACCAGGTTGATGTTCGATGCGTGCGGTGCCGCTTTTGGCGCGTACTGCCATTTGTAAAAACCTGTAGGCGCTTTACTAATCTATCGACTGCTTTTGCCCAGTTCCTGCATAAGGTATTGTCGCAGCGCACGGTCTGATGGCGTCTGCTGTGGCTTAAGGTCGATCTCCAGGATCCGTAGCTTGAGCTGCTTCGCGTAATACTCCTCAAGCTGTGCTTTGACCTCAGCCGACTTGGCGTAGCGGGTTTCAACGGCGATGGTGGTGCCCACGATTGCTGTGAGCACCGCGATCACTGCGCCGCTAGTAGCCAGCCAGCGTTCCATCAATCATCACAGGGGTTGATCGCTACCAAACAATAAGCGAGGCCAACGCCAGCGCACCAAGCAGCGATAAAAAACAACCAAGTCATTGCGACTAGTGGGGGTGGCTAGATGTCAGGGAACGGCGCAGTTGGTGGGGTGAAGTTACTGGTGTAGCGAGCGACGCCTTTGGTGATTCGGAGGTCGTCGATGTAGCCGTTAAAATAATTCTGCAATGTTCTCTCTGTGCCAATTACCACGGGAGTTTCATCATAGTTGGTGGTATCAGAAACAGAAGATCCCACCGAGCCATTGATAAAAAGCCTGATTGTTCCACTGGACCTTGAAACCGAAACGTGCGTCCATTGATTCGAGCTTACTGATCCGCTGGTTACGCTACCAAACCACCGAAGTTTATTGGCGTTATCTAAGCCAAACACCCAGGATCCGGGATTTGTGTTTGGTGTGGCGACAATTCCCGGATCGGTAACGTTTGCCGTGTAAATCCACGCTTCAATAGTGAAGTCACCAGTACCAAATGCAAAATCTGGACTGGTCGCACTTAAGTAATCATTCGCCCCATCCAATGCAATACTTGCCCCGCCAAACTTGCTCTGCGTTGTACTTATCTGTGCGCCATTTGCAGGGACAACGCTGGTATTATTGCTGCTGCTATCAACAATCGTTGTGCTGCCGTTGGCGCCATCGCCATGAAGCAGTAGGGAGACGTTATTAAATAGTGGATCAACAGGACTCTTCTGTGCCCCCGTAATTAACCAGCTCATTTGATCACCTCCTCAGCAGTGGTAGTAACATCGTCTTGTGGGTGGGTCATGGGATAGCCGCTCCGAAGGCGTTGATTAGGTCGGTGACGCGAGCGTCAAGTAGGGCGAGGTCTAAAGATTCGCCGATGCTGTAGAAGGCGAGGCGGGCGTCAGCAAAACTATCGTAAGAACCAGTATTGCGACGACGAGCAAAAATACCTTGGTTTTGGTGAGTTACAGCGTATGAAGCAATGTTTGCAGTTTCATTAGATCCAGCACGTCTGTATAAATAATTTGAACTGTTGTTGCGAGAAACTCCACGAAATCCAATGGTCGTGGTGTCACTGGGCGAGAAAGTGGCTGTACTAACTTGGTACAAGCGAGAGAATTTTGCGGAAAGAAATGAACCGTATGCGATAGCATCGCCATACCCACCGACTACCGCTCCTGTTGTATCTACGACACTAAAGTACCCAGACATGTGGCAATTATCTTGCAGAGCCGTTGGGTAGGCATACTGACTATCCAAATACTTCGTACTCCCGTCTCCCACTAAACCCGTCTTCCGGTTGTAATCCCCGCTCACAAAGTTGTAACTGGTAGGTGCAGTACCAGCCAGCGGAACCAGCGCACCATTCAGCGTCCTAGCACCAGCGAGGATGCAACTCGCCTTGATCGCATTCCAAATCCCATCCGCCTTACACCCCAGCACAAAGTTATCAATCGCAATCTTGACCGGCTCCTCAAGAGCTTGGCCGTCTGCTGTTTCCACTGCAGTGATGTAAGCGGCAGCGTCAGGATCCATCGGCTGCCATGACTTCCGCAGCGTCAACTTCGTCGGTTCAGTAAGCGGGCTCATGGTATTGCTGCTCCAAATGCGGTGATGAGATTAGTGACGCGGCTGTCGAGAAGGGCAAGGTCTAGGGCTTCGCCGATGCTGTAGAAGGAGAAACGGGAAGCGGTAAAAGCATCAAACACTGTACCTGATTTTCGCGCAAAAATACCAGTACTATTGGCTGCAGGAGTTTGACTTGTGATGCTTCCCGTGTAATTAGTTCCAATAATTCTGTAAACAACTTGCGTAGAATTTAATCGTGCTACGCCAATAAATGTACTCGAATTAATAGGTAGGCTTGCTCCGTTTTGGGGAGTTTCCGCGTTGGCTCTACCAGATGTTGCGCCGTTGGACAGTGAGGTCAAACTGGTCTGCCCCGTGTTATCTACAGAGCTCTTCCTGGCAGCTGCAAATGCTTGGTTAGCATTACTTACCGTTGTAGCATAAACGCTTAAGTGTTTGCTATTCTGCGGATCAGCGTTATTGTTGCGATTACTGTCTAAATACTTAGTGCTTCCATCCCCCACCAACCCAGTCTTCCGGTCGTAATCACCAGCCACGAAGTTGTAGTTGGTAGGTGCTGTTCCCTTAAGCGGTACCAACGCTCCGCTCAAAGTCCTAGCCCCAGCAAGGATGCAACTCGCCTTAATTGCATCCCAGATGCCATCAAACTTACAACCAACCACGAAATCGTTGATCGCCTTGCCGACGCCAAACTCCAGCAGTTGCCCATCAGCAGCTTCTACAGCTTCGATGTAAGCGGCAGCATCAGGATCACTGACGCCATTGAAACTGCTGACGATGTTCAACGTCATACAACACCCCCATCAGCCATAGCAGTGTCAATGTCTACGAGGCTGGGGTCTGGGTCAGGAACCACGCCGAATAGTGTGCCGTCAGCATTGAACTGTGGATCCACAGGTCCGGTGTAGTAAGGACCAACCTTGTAGAGCTCAGCGCGTTGTCGGATCGTTTCGATCACGCTGGTCGTGAAATACTCCTCAGGAGTGGTGGCAGTTGTGCTGCCTTGCACCAAGACAAACTCAGCAGCCAGTGCAGGCAGCAGTTCGTCAGGAACGTCGATAGTGAATTGAGCCATGATGGTGTCCTCCAGAGTCAGGCTTTAATGACTGCGAAGCCAATAACAATGGCTTCACTAAGGCTGCCCGCAGTGATGTTGCGGACATTGATGGACGCTGATCCTGCTGCCGCTTGTGCATTGAGCAGGTAAGAGCCAGCAGTACCACCACTGACGTGGTTCAGCACCAGCAGATCAGTAGCAGTAATAGAAGTGTTGGTAAGCGTAAAGCTGACGGTAGTATCTGCAGCCAGTGCAGCACCGTTCATAGTGATTCGACCCGATGCACCGTTCAATGTGACGCCAGTGCTTTTGTTGGTGGCTTGAGTAACGGTGCCACCAGTGGAATAACCAAGGGTGCCAGCTGTGGAGTCATATACCGGACCACCGGCATATGCTCCGGCATTGTTATAGACAAGCTGCCCATTAGACCCCGCCACTAATGCGACGGTCCCAGTTGCATCTGGGATCGAAACAGTGCGATTCGCCGTGGGCGTGATCGTTTGCAGCGTGGTGGTGTAGGTGCCGCCGTCACTGAGGTTCACGTCCCCAGTAACGGTCATCACGTTGGTGGTTTTGTTCCAGGTCAGATCTGCGTCGCCACCAAAGCTGCTGGCGTCGTTGAACTGGATCTGCGTGTCGCTACCGCCAGGGGTGCCGCCACCACCGCCAGCCGGCGCGGCCCACGTACCATCGGCGCGAAGGAAGTTGGAGGTGCCTCCTCCACTCAATGGAGTCAGACCAGCATCAGTGCTGGTGAATAACGGAAGCGTGGCGTCTGTACCTGTGCTGCTCGCCAGCACACGAGTGTTCGCCGTGTAGGTCAGGTTGGTTGCAAACCGGCTGTCATCGCCAGCAGCGACAGTGCCTGCGGTAGTGCCTGTGTTCTTTGTCGCTGCGTCACCCAATCCAAGCGTTGTGCGCTGGGCTGCAGCATCGGCGTCATCGAGGAGTGCCTTACCTGCGGTTGTAATGTCTCCACCTAGCTTGCTTGTGCTGACAACGCCGCTGTCAATTGTCCAGGTAGCGCCTGAAGCGCTGACGGTAATATCGCCTTTGTCGCCATCGGTAATCCCGCCGCCACCACCACCAGCCGGACCCTGTACTCCAGGAACAGCAAGGGTTATTTGCGTGTTCTGCTGATCAATGACAGCAATTTGTACGTCAGCCATGGCTTAGATCCGCGAGTAGGTGGTCTGCACAGTCGCCACGCCCTTGACCCAATAGTAACGGGCACCACCTGCGCTAGTCAGACTTACGTCGTAGCCGTAACGGCCTGGGTCAAGTCCAACACTAGTTGCCGGCGCTAATTCCAGCGTAAATTCACCATTGGCGGCGTCAGTCAATGCCGGCGTAAAAGTTGCTACCTGCACAAGATCCGACAAACCTTTGATGTCTGCGTCAACGGTGTAGCCGGTCAAATTCAGTGGTTCTGCGACATAAAACGTCCCGGTAGCACTGCCGCTAACGCTGATGCTGCTGCCGCCGCTAGTGGCGCTGACCTGAAAGGCGTCAGTGGTCAAGCCTGCTGCGATGACGTAGTAGACAGCATTAAGCGTCAAGCCACAGGGTACGGTTGTACCGCCGGTAAAGATTACCTTGTCGCCAGCGCTTAAGCCGTGACACGTACAGCCAAATGTCGGCGTACCAGTGTCGATTGTTATGCCTGACAGCTCTTGCCGATTTTGCGTCGCCCTAAACGTCCCGCTCCACGTCGCGTTTTGCAGAATCGTAATGTCATAGGTGGCGGGATAGATCATGACAGCGCAACCCAGCGCAGTAAGCCTTCATCCCAAGTGTAGGCCCGCCCGTCTACAGGCATTGGTTTTGGTGCTACCCATTGGCAAGTGTCTGCGTCAAGAGTCCAGCTTGAATACGGCCGTGGCGAGATAAATGCATCCAGGCTTGCGTCGTAGCGATAGCCACGACCGGCAAAATTCTTGCGGAAGTTGGCGTTGTAGCTGGTTTGCTTCCAGTGGGTGTCAGCGCCAAATAGCTCACGGCATAGCGTGATACCGTCGTTCTCGGTGCTGATGTCATCGTTGTTGATAACGACAACGCGAAGCACGATGTTGTTTGCATTTAGCTCAGCGAAGTGCGCCATTAGGGGGGAGTTGTGTAACGGATGATCACAATGCCAGAGCCACCATTTTTGTAGCCACCGCCACCGCCGCCGGTATTAACGGCGCCAGCAGTTGATTGAGAAAAGTTGTTGTTTGTGTATCCAAGTCCTCCGCCGCCTAATCCCCCTAGACCACGCGCAATCGCTGCATTAGCTGCACTACCACCAGCACCGCCTGCGTAATAAGTGGCGGTGCCGCTAATTGAAGATTGTTGACCATCTCCACCTTTGCCTGCCTCCAAGTTTGGGACTGCATTGCCGCCTGTTGCGCCACGTCCACCACCGCCGCCCCCACCTTGGCCAGCCGTACTTGCACCTCTACCACCCGCATTACCTTGGCCTGTTGTGCCTGCACCACCTAAATTATTGAAGCTACTTACGGCGCCACCACCGCCCGATCCACCAGCAGAACCGCTAGTGCTACCTGCACCGCCTAATCCGCCTCCAGCAGAAGTGACGCCGTTAAAGCTTGAATCACTACCATTGCCGCCGGATCCGCCTGCACCAACCGTGACCGTATAACTACCGCTAGCAAGCGACATTGAGCCTGTCCTCATGCCACCGGCACCGCCTCCGCCTTGGTAACCATATCCGCCGCCAGCAACGACGAGATATTGAACGCTGAATCCAACTGGCGCATTAGTGACTACAAACGTGCCACTGCCAGTAAAAGTATGCACAGTATCAGCGCCATCGGTAGTGATAGTGCCGCCTGTTGCGGAAAAGGCGGGCAATTCGCTAGTGCCACCGCCAAGGATCAGCTCAATGTTAGACATCAGGTAATACCAGTGCCAGTGATGACAAATACGTCTGCAGCTACGCAGAGAATCGTAGCGACACCGTAGTTTGCAAGCGTGCGATTGCCTGTTGACGTAGAACCACCAGCTCGAAGTGTTACACCGGAACCTTGTGTAATCGTTTGATTGCTGGTGGAGTTGTTGAAAATGGTTACGTTATCGCCAACGCTGAACACAGATGCCGGCACTGTGATACCGCCGGTTGTGATGCTGATGTGCTTGCCAACATCACTTGCGATCAAGGTATAAGCGGCAGTCTTGGCGTTTTGCGGGATGCGGCGGATGCTGCCAGCGCTATCAGTGATTGTGCCGGTTGTTGTAATCGTGCCGCTGGTGTTAATTGCAGTGCTGCCACCAATGGTGCCGCTGGTAATAGCGCCACCGCTTACCTTGCCTGCAGTCGAGATCGTCGCCAGTTTGCTGTCAGCAATGCTGGCGCCAGATGCAATGTCTGCGTTGGTAACGTTGCCCGTGAGGTTTAGCTTGCTGTAAGCGATGGCTGCGCCAGTTGCAATGTCGGCGTTTACGACACTGCCAGTGATATTGAGTTTGCTATATGCAATGGCAGCTGTCGGGCTAACGTCGGCATTAGCAATACTGCTCGCAAGGTTTAGCTTGCTGTAAGCGATTGCTGCGCTAGCGCTAACGTCGGCGTTAACGACAGTGCCTGTAAGCGCAAGCTTGCTGTACGCAATACTGCCCGCCAACATCGTGTTGGTGACGGTGCCGGTGTCGCCCGTGGTAATAACAGTGCCGCTGCGGTCTGGGAATGTAATTGTGCGATCGGCAGTCGGATCAACGGCAGCCAATGCAGTTTCGTAGGTATCAACAGTCGAGCCTTCAAAACGCAATGTGCCGGCGCCAACCGTAATTGCAGCGCCAGGACCAATAATTACATCGCCAGTTAATGTGCCACCAGCCTTAGCAAGCTTTTCGTTATCAAGTTCTTCCAGTGCATCTTGCACGTTGGAAGCAGCGATATTGCCGCTCGACGTAAAGGTAATGTTGGCGGCTGTATTGCCGGTAATGGTGCCCGAAACATCAAGCAGGTTCCACGAGGAACCATCCGAAACGATTTGATCCGGTGCGGCAAGTGCAACGTTTGGAGCATTGCCTGAGCCTGTGCCGCTGTCCTCAACGACAAAGTAATACTGATTGTTTGCTGCGTCTGCAGCAGGCAAGGCGCTACCAACAGTAAACGTAGAAATAGTTTGGCCAGCTGCCGTCAGTGAAGAAATCGTGTTAGTGGACGCGCTGTAAACGCCGGCGAATACAAGCTCGCCAGCTGTAATCGTGACAGGTAGCCAAGCAGAACCCGACCAGATATACAGATCACCCCTCGATTCTTCGTAGAAAAATTGACCGCGATATTCGGCAGTTGGAAATACGGTGATCCCCGCCGTAGACCCCGGGCCGCCAAATTGAGTTACAGAGAAATCAGCAAAGCTTGTGCCCGCAATTCCATTGATTGGAAACAGTGTGGTATCTAGTGTGCCAGATGTAAGCTTGCTAGCTGGGATGTTTGGAATATCACCTTCTTCTAAATTAGCGGTTGAAATAATGTGACCTTCACTGTCAAAGCTGACCTTTGCTGCCGTGCCAGCCACAATCTGGTTGGTGTGCGATAGCTGGCCAGCTCCATCAACACTTAACCCAGCGCCAGGGGAAACGACACCGACAGATGCAGCAGTCGCCGCAGGAAGATCATTGCCTTGTAACAAGCGACCTGCAGTAATAAGACCGTTGGCGTCATATTGAACAACGTGGTAACTTGCGCTTTCTGGCGTTACGACATTATCAATAGTGATTGTGTCGCCCGACATTGCAAGGCCATTGCCGTTTACCGTGACGGCGCCTTTGCTTGTGGTGCTTGCTGTTGGTAGATCAGTTCCAACGATTGCGCGACTAGATACAGCACCACCACTTGCGGCAGGACCAGCCAGAAAGATGCCGCCCGTAGTAGTGGTTTGTGGGTTGACGGTTAGCGTTGCGACATCGCCAACCGTGCTAACCGAAATTGCAATCGGTCCTGATGTGCCGGCAATTAACTGGTTAATGGAACCAGCAGCTTTGTAGGCAACCCACTGGCTGCCGTTCCACACATAAGATTTGTTGGTGCCAGTCTCAACAGCAATCTGCCCAGTAAATGCACCTAGTGCTGGCAACGATGCGCCAAGTGTTGTGGAAGAATTATCGGCAAGGTTGGATGACGTAACGCCATCAGAAGCAATCTGAGCAGACCCCACGCCGCCGTTAACCAATGCGCCGCCGGGAATACTGCCCGTACCAAAGAGTATCTTGTCGCTCGGAATGGTGTCGTCCGAGATCAGCGTGACCGCCTTAGCCAAAAAGTCATTGGCGGTGATCTTCTTGGATTCGCTAGCCGAGCGATCCGCTACCGCAAGCCAGTCGCCTGCTGCAAGGTCTGCCGATGCAAGCGGCGTTAGCTCACTGATGCGGAGATCGGCCACGACTACCTAGCTGTTCTGCGTAGGCACAGTCTAGCCTCAGTCATCGTTTTCAAGTAGTAGGTAACCGCCTTGCTCCAGCAGGATCGGATCACCTGCTTCTTGCAGTAACCTGCGTTGCGGTGCCGTGCGTGCTTTCAGGCGGATGGGTCCGGTTGCCACGAAGTCAATCGTGGATACCACGATGTCGCCAGGTGAAAAGGACGTTGCACTGTTGGTAACGAGCGCGTCAAACTCCCACCAAAGCGAGTCGTTGACTTGACTGGCATCAAACGCACCAGCAGATGGCTGACCGCCTTCTGTTTTGATGTAGAGCTTGGCACCAAACGCTGATCCAATCTCGGTGCGCAGCACCAGCTGCATCAAATAGTGGACAGGCTCTACGTCGCCGATGTTGCCGTAATCCCATTGCGCAGTCAGCCTGCCACTTCCAGTAATCAAGCTGCTGTACTGCTGACGGTATTCGTCGCTTAACGCGGTGACATCAACGACTTCTCTGCTTGTGTTCAGTTCATAGTCAGTCACGCAGGCAAGCAGTCTGCCGCCGCGATCTCGCACGCTAACTGCAATAGGAATATCTCTTGCAATGTCAACAATGTTGACAGCTAATTCTTTCGTGCCTTCTAGGCTGTCATCAAAAGTGTTGTAGAGGCGAATGCCGCCAAGCTCATCAATGAAGATGTACCAGTTGCCGCTCTCGTAAACAGTGGCATCTGACCAGCCATCCGTATCAATGAAATCCAGCGTGGTTCCGTCAGTGGTTTTGATCTCGATGAGATCGCCAGTGATCAAATAGCCTTCGTCAAAATCAAAGCTGAAGCGTTTGCGCCCGCTGTTGACATCCGAAGGATTAACAATGGACTCTTTGACGCCCTCTAGCGATTTGCGTGTCAGCTCAACGTTGCCGATATTGCCAAGATATACAGCCATTACAGCGTTACCTCCGCCAGTGCTCCAGTGGCTTGAAAGCTGATCTGTGCTGAGCTGACTTCACCAACGCTGGCGCCATATGTAACGCTTGTGATGTACGCAGTCAGCTGCACATCGTGATTGGTGTTGCCTTCGACAAGGCGTAGCCGCATGTCTACGGTATCGCTGTCGGCAACGCCGTCAATACGCAGAATTTTGCGCAATGCGGTTGCCGCGTCATTTCGCCCGGTTCCGTCGTTGTAATACAGAAGTGTTGCGCTGCCGTTGAACTCCTGAACACCTGGCGCATAAGTGCGCTGTGATTCGCCAAGGCTTGTGGTTTCCAGTACCTCAAGCGATCCGGTCAATGACCAGTTGGTTACCTTGACTTGCTCAAGGCTGTCGATTAGCAAACGGCCATCGCGTCCGGTATAGGTTTTAGCCATCAGATCACCGCCACCAAATTCACTGTAACGCTGCTACGGCCCGGTCTTACGCTGCGGACTTGTGGTTCGCCTTCGTAACGCCACGTTGTGCTTGGTGGCGCATCAATACTTGCGTCGCTGCCGCTCCAGCCAGTGCGCGCAGCTGATGGCAACGTGAAGGTGCGCAATGTGCCGTATTGCGCGGCGTAATCATCCAGAAACAGCTGAGCGTTGGCGTCCGTGATGTTGTCGTAGCCGAGGCTGAGCTTGGCGTTGGTGCGCTGGCTGCCGTAAAGGATCCGCACTTCAGCGCCAGATTGCGCGTTGAAGCGCTTGATCGGCCAGTCGCCGGGGCTGAAATCACGGCTAGTTGGTGCCAGTGTCGGAAACGCCATCACTCAAGCACCCGGAAATTGGATTCCGTCAACACGTCATTTGCCACAATGCTAGCCCCAGTGGCATCAACTGGAACTTCAACGGCTGACACGTTGACCAAGCCATCCTCATCAAGTGTTAGCTGCTCGACTTGGTAGACGCCCTTGCTGATAGTCTCGCTTAACAGCGTGAACAGCGTGCCGTACAAGCTGCTGTCGTTAACAGCATTGCCGCTGATGGTAATTTCGCGCTCAAGCACGCTGCTATCGGCCGGGTTGTAAACCATTGCGTTGTAGGTGCCATCAGCGATGGTGCTGATTGAGACGAGCGTGCCAGCGTCAGTGATGGCACCATTGTTGGTGGCGCTGTAGGTAGTGGCGGACGTGATCACGCGGATGTAAGAGCCAGGTTGGATACCAAGGGCATCGGGCACGGTCTTGAAGCTGACCGTATGAGTGACACGGCGGCGAACACTCAACAGGAATCGCGCTGTTCGCAAAGCTTGAGCACGGTTAGTGCAGAAATCGGTGAGATCAAATGCTTGCTGTGTTGTGGCGCGACTGCCCTCAGCAATATCGGCCCAGTCCACCAGTGCTGATGCCTGCGTTGGCAGATCGTTCTCGACAGTGACGCGCCAGCTGACCAATGCACGGAAATTGGATCGTTGGGCAGCGTCGATGTACTGCACTTGCAGGCTGTCGGCAATAATGTTGCCTGCAGTGAAAATCTGTTCAACAGCGACGGGCTGCGTGCTGATCCGGTAGCTGCTGTCATAGGGCAGCGCTGGCATCATGCCAAAACGGCCGTTTTTGATGGTGAAATTACAGAGCTGTAGCGCTGCATTGTCGTAAAGAAAAGAGCGGAAGCTTTCGCTGTCTTCCACTACGCCGTCATAAAAGATCTGATTGGCGCGTTGGAACTTCGCCGCAATGAGAAGCGAGTCTGTGTCAATTAGCTCAGCTGGAACCACATTGCCGACACCCTGGCTTTTGCTGGTGAGCAAGTAGTAAACCAGATCAGCAAACAGGTTGCTCGGCTTGGTGTCGCCTTCAATCAGGCGTTGCACATTGATGCCTGTTGGCGTCCACATGCGTATTTGATTTACGCTACCCAGTTGACCGCTTGATTTGACTACAAAGCCAACGGTGGACATTGCGTAATAGCTGGGTTCAGTTTCATTGTCTACAAACTCGTTGACATAAACAATTTCGTGCTCCGGCCCACCTTCGTTGGACTTTTCGAGCTCTAAGTAATGACTGCAATCTGACACTTGCGAGGCCTGCTCAAAGATCCTTTCCTCTTTACTGGTCTGATCGCTTGTGTCAGCAGCAGAAGTTGAAGCCTGTAGTGCGCTAACGCGAAACTGAAAATGAACTTGGCTATAACCTTCTTGCGTAGCAAACGCATTACTGGTGTTTCTAGTAACGGTAAATCCATCATTGTTGTTCCATGCGCCAGTGGCGCTTACAACCGCAAACGTGTAATCACGCCAGCCATATTTAGAATTTGAGGCGTTTGTCACTGTCTGCGCCGCACTGCGATACTTAGCACCTTCAACATCACCCAGCGATCGCGCCCTTACTTTTAATGTGATCTCGCGGTCTCCATTCGGCTTGTAGTGCGTAAACTCCACTTCCCGCCATTGGTTTTTGTAGTCCCATGCATAGCCAAGAAGCGTTTGCAGCCATGCCTGCTCTCGCAGGCTTTGACTGGAGCCGTTTGTGGCTGTTTGCGTCAAAGAGACTGCGCTAGGAATGTTTGTTTGCACCGGGATGACTCCCGCCGGCGCATCAACAAACTCTGCGGCACGAGTTGTTAATTCACCATTAACAAGCAGATCTTGTATTAGTACGTTTTCGCCTGATACTGTTACCCGAAACTCTCCGTATGGCGTTGCGTAATCTGCGCCAATGACCGAACCTGTTTGTGCATTTAATCGCGTTGCATAGTTGGTTTCGATGCTGTTAATTGCAACATCAGACCCAGTGCGAGGGATAAAGCGATACTCGTAATAGCCTTCCTCTTTTGCGCGAATGCGCAGCCAGTTGTATTGGTTGATGGGGCCTGTGCCTGTGACGCAGAACAGGCGAGGAATACGCGCCCATTGCTGTAACGGCTCACCATATGCTTGAACGGGTCGCACCCATACAGAAAAACACGAAGTTCTCTTAAAATATTTATTCATTACAGGCGTATTTAGCGTAATATCGCGCCGGTCAAAATCTTTTAGTTTGCTAGGGGTAGGAATAGCGTTGAAGTTGCAGAGGCCGTTAGCGCGATTCCAGACTTGGCTGCGGATGCCAAATTCGATGACTTGGCAATCGCGGCGAACAGGTCTAACTGTTGCCCTGTTGTAACGGCACAAGTTGTAAAAAGCTGCGCCGCAGTGCTTGTTGGGGTTAAAGGTGTCGCCCTCGTATCCGCCAAGCGGTTCTTCAACAGTGCGCGTACCAGCAATACCTATTTCCGGTACGCCGACAATTGCCGCACAGCGCAGTGTAATATCAAGGTTGCCATTTTTGCGCCAAGTAAAGTCGCTGCGTTTTTCGACAACCCACACAGAACTCGAAATAATCCACTTGGAGCCAATTTGAAGGAGATCTGATGCTCTTGTGCGCCAAGCATCTGCAGAACTTTGCAGATCGTCTAGGTTGACTTCTACGCCTTTTGCCTTGAAGCCGTCACTGTCAATAAGATCACGTTTTTCTAGCTCTCTGTAGTTATTGCCGTTAATCCGAAAAACAATCGTATCGCCTTCGCTGATTGTCACTCGCTGTCTGTTTTGCTGGGCAGCACCGCCAGCAGTTCCGCTATGTGCAACGATTCCCATACGGCGGGAATAGGCGCGACCTACGCCAGGCATCCCACGCTCAGGCGTGTTGTCGTGAATTACATCCGCTTTACTACCCGCAATTTTGCGTCGCTTAGCAATTAACTCGTAACGTGTGTCTTTATAGTCTTCTCCTTTCGTTGTGCTCCAAGGGGCACTGACTATTTCCCAGTTGAAGCGGTATGCAGTTCCGTTATGAATAGGCTCTGATACGCCGAACGTTGTGTTTTCCTGCGGCGTATATGCCATGCAAAAAGCATTGCCAAACTCAAGTGGCGGATCAAACGATGGAGCATTAAAAATTGCCCCGCCACCTGTAGCGCTAGACGCCCCGTCTTGCGTGCCTGCAATTTTGTTGGCGCTTGTCAGCTTGTTTTCTGCATTTGTGGACGACCAAAACAAGGCGTATTCGCTGCCGCCGAGGCTGTTTAGCGCGGCTGTACCTATGCGAACACCGCCGATTTCGGGAGGTTGTACGCCAGCTTCACCAGCAACATAAATGCCTTCAAAACGCTGAAAAGCGCCATAAGCGGAAAGGCGACTCCACACCAAGGCAGGTGCAAGAATCAAGCCGCCAGTTAGCGCACCATCAGCTCCGGTGCCGCGTTTGCCGAATGGAATTGGAATCGGCTGGCCGTATTCCGCAAGGCTGCTGACGTTATCGAAACTGGTGGTTTGGTTGAAACGTGTGGGGCCGATTTGATCAGCGAGCTTTTTGCCTTTGATCTTGGCGGGCGTTTCAAGCGCTGGTGCCTTAGGTGCCAGCAAAATGCTGACGGCAGTTGATGCCACGCCCAGCACCAAGCTGACAATGGCTACTGTTAACGGGTCGTTTACGACATTAGGAATGTGCGCATATTCCGCCGGACGCACACGCGCCTGCAGTTGTGCGTGCCGGACAAATTGACGGTATTCCTGTTCAGTGCAGCCCAGCGCTTCGATTAGCGCGATTTCATACGGTAGGAGCGGCGGATTGTAAGGGCGTGCGCCGGTTTCCAGTCCACCGCCTTGAGCTGCTGGTTGATGTACAGAATCCCGGTCTGCCATGTAACCCCAAATGCCAACGGTGCTGCCGTCAGCAGCGCAATGTCTCCATCGTAGGAGGGCGCGTCAATCCGAGAGCAGTATTGTTCAAGCTCGCGCAATACTTGGCGTGGCGTCATTGCGTACCAGCTGGTTTGCACTGCCGGCGGACTCATGCCCATCAGCTGCAATGCGTCGATCACAAGGTGGATGCAGTCGGCATCGCCGTAGCTGTAACGTCGTCCAATCAGGTGCTCACACACTGATCTGTGCCGTAAACGGGATGTTGCCGACTTGCCAACGGTGCAACCGGCGGCCTGGGATGTTCGCCTGCACTGCATCCAATACAGAGTTCAAGCTCATTTGAATTGCAGTTTCATCCCATCCACCGCTAGAGCAGCTACCCCAGTAGGTATAAAGGGTGCTCTGAACAGCCCCAGATGAAGGCTCCCAGAGCACCGTAGTAACCTTGGCAACCCACAGGTTATCGAGCGCTTCCGTAATCCAACTGCGCGTCATGTCAGTGTTGGCAAATTGCAACGTTGCATCCAGATTGTCACCCTGCAGCGTTGCGACAGCGCCACCAAAACCAAACGGCAAAAACAGGTAACCGTTAACGTTTTGTCCGATGGCGTAGTTCTGGAAGCGATACTGCGCCGCTTGACCGCTGGGGCCAATGTCGAGCAGGTGACCGTAGGCGTATTCCATTAGATGCCAACTCCTCTACGTGTGGCGGCGCTGTTTTTGAGGCTGCGCATGGCGCGGCGCTCGCCTTGTACGGCGCCTTGTTGGGCTGCTTGTGCCATGCCGCGCTGGAACTGATCAGCGGTGACGTAATCCACGTTGTTGATGCGCTCCACGCTGTAACGCACGTCGATTGGTTCCATTGTGGCGACACCACCGCCTGCGGTAGCGGATTCGCCGCCATTGCCGGGGATGACGTTTTTCCCGCGTGCGCCAGCTGAGTAGCGACCCATTGCGGTGCGCATTTTGCTGGCGGGGATAACGTACTCGGGTTCTCCGCCTTCGCCGATTAAAGCGTTGGTGGGTCCGGTAACAAATCCACCTTCGGCATAACCGCCAACTTTGAGACCGGGCACAGCTGAAGGTGACTTCAGTGCGCCAGTTCCAGTCAGGTTTTTATTTGCAGTGCCAAATGTACCACCGCCACTTAAGGCATTAAGGATAGTTTGCAGAATGATTAGCGTCATCTGCTTGGCAATAATTTCAACTGCCATGCTGATAAAAGCATCGCCAATCTTTTTGAACGCATCGGCAAGTGCCTGCTGTGTTGATTTGGCGCCAGTGATTACCTCGCCAAATGCCGTACTGAAAGCGTCGCCTATAGCAGTCGCTCCATTGACGATTGTATCAATTTGTAGCTTGACTGGGTTTAGCTCTTCTTTGAGCTTGGTAATTGCGTCAGTCAAACCAGATGCAACTGTGCCTTCACCTGCCACGCCAAACTCAGTTTCACTTAGTGCTTTTTTGAATAGCTTTTCTGCTTCCTCTGCCTGCTTTTTCAGCGCCTCGGTTTGAAGATCAATGATTTCTAGCCTGCGAATTTCATCATTAAGTTGATCAAGATTGATGCGCTGTTCTGCGTTTTTTAGCTCTGCAATTTGCCTAGCGCGATCTTCGTAGTCAAACTGAATCTGCAGGCGTTTCTGCTCAATCTCATTTGCTTCGTCTAATAGCAATACTTGCCGTGAAAACTCAGTGCCAAGACGGTTGCCCAACTCAAGTGAACGCTGAATTTCTTGCGCAAGCTTTTCGGCTTCACGCGCTGCTTTGTCAACGCCTTTGCTCTTCCCTTTGCCAGTTGCTTCCATCAAGCCAGGCAGTGTCGCAGCAGCAGTTGGCGGTGCAGCAGTCGGTGGCGTGATGATACCTTGCTGATAACCGTATGTCCGCATCAAATCGCGAAAGCGTTCTTCGCGGAGTCTTTGAAACTCCTCAGAACGAATCATTGCGCCACTGCGCCCAAACTGTCCCGCATTTCTTCCACCGCGTAGTTTGGCAATTTGCAGCGCTTCTTCGCCGGCTTGCTTAAACAGCCGATCACGCATTGCCGGTGCAAGATTTGCACCTAACTGTCGCTGCAATAGAATCGTTTCAAAAACATTGTTAACTTGATTGGCAATATCAATCGCAAGCCCAAGGATGCTTTGCATCGCTGGTGCAAGGATCGTACCCAAACGTTGCGCTAGGTTTTGTACTGCGTCTTGCAATGTGCTCAACCGACCGGCAAGTGTATCGCTTTGTGCAACGGCACCGTTGGCATATTTGCCCCCAGCATCAGTTAACTTTTGAATGGCATATTCAACCGCTTCTGCACTAATCCGGCCTTTGCTTAGTGCATCTTGGAACTCTTCGCCACTTAGCTTGTATTCCTCGCGCAGCACTTGCTGCAATGCAACACCGCGTTCTTGGAACTGCAGCAGTTCTTCACCTTGCAGCCTGCCTTTGGCTTGCACTTGGCCGTAGGCAGTCACCAAGCCTTGTAGCTCAGCACCAGTAGCGCCGCTTACGTCAGCAAGTCTGCGCGTAGTCTCAACAACCTTGTTCGTCTGTACGCCAAAAGCCTGCAGCCGTTTAGCCGAATCAATCAGCTCCGTGCTAGTAAATGGTGTTACAGCACCAATATCTTTTAGCTCTTTGATAATCTGCGCAGCTTTTGTTGCACTGCCAGTCAACACCTCAAGGCTACGTGTTTGCTTTTCAAGCTCAGCAGTCTGCACAAAAACAAATTTGGCAGCCTGAATAGCACTAAATGCTGCTGCTAACTTGCCAACCGCAGCGCCAAGCCCGTTAACTGCGCGTTCGGTTGCCTGCGACTGCGATTGCACTTGCCGCAGCTTTTGTGTCGCGCCACGACTGTCAACATTGATGGCAACGTTGGCGACAACCGACACGACTTACCTACGGCGTTGCTTCAGTCTACGATCTTGCTCCTCGTTCTGCAGATCAAAGTAACTGGACCAGATCAATAGCTCTTCTAGTGTTACTTCACGGTTGAGCCGGGCTAGTGTGTAGCCCAGCTCTTTCGCAACGCCAAGCTGTAACAGCAAGAGGTTGTCTTTACTTAGTTCCCTTTTCAGGGCTTTTCATATCGGTTTCAGCTTCCTCAGGGTTGGTAATGATTGCCAGCATCATGCCTTGCAAATCGCTGTCAAGCACTTCGTTTTTCAGTTCAGCAATTTCACCAGCTTGAAACAAGCGCTGACCAGCATCGTCTACAGCTTTAGTCACCAGTAAGTTCAAAGCAAAACCATTGGGATCGTCACCGCCAGGCATTTTTTGCGCCCGCTCACGTTCTGCCATCGTCAACGCCGTAGCGTAAAACTCAAACGTGTCGCCATTGCCAAGAGTGACGACACGCTTGATTGGCTCAAGATTGGCAGCCTTCTTAAGACGTGCCAGTGCGGATGATGCCATGAAATAAATGTAGGTGGCCCCAGCATACGCTGGAGCCGTTCAACTATCAAGCGGAAGTGCTGAAGTCGAAGGTTGGTACACCAGCCGGGCGGAAGGTGATTTCCACCTGCTGAGCATCATCAGGGTTGATGTTCAGGCTAGCGGTCAACAGCACAGCATCCATAGCAATGGAGCGGCTCAATGCTTCAGAGCTTTGCTTGTCGGTATAGAGCTTGAAGGCACAACCAACTTGCTGGCGCTGCAGCACGTCTTCCACCATGCGGTTAGACAGTGCGCTGTCTTCGTTGGTGACGTACACAGTTGCAGAACCGGAGCCATCAGCGAAACCAGGGATGTAAGCACGAAAAGGTGCATACTGCCCAGCGGTTTGACCGATGGTTGTAACATCAATTTCTGAACGTGAAATTTCAAAGCTCCAGCTTTGTACCTGGCCGACAGCGGCATAATCCGCGTAAGCAACCTGAAACTCGTTGGGAGCTGCAGCAGTACCATCATCGGTGATAGTAATGGCTGCGCCACCAGCAGTAGCAGAAACCTGCAATGCACCAGAGGACGCGGTGTAGCTGATGACGTAATAGGTGGTTGCAGCAGCAATGCCTGCAGGCAGCGTGCCAGTACCGGCGCCACCAGTTTGGCTATTGACGACACTGAACACCACAGGATCGCCAACCTTGAAATTCAGGTAAGGCTCAACGGTGATGGTATCAGTGCCAACGTTGACACCGGCTTCGGCAAAGGTTCCGGTGGTGCCAGCGGGCTTGTAGTAAAGGGCGCCGGACGTACCGGACAAAACAGTAACAGCCATGTTGTGAACGGTAGTGGCTACGCCTAGTCTAAATAGGCTTCAAAGGTAAAGGTTAGCTGAGTTTGAAAATAAGGCTCAGGTGCTGCGGGCGTTATTTGCGCTGGCCCTGAGGCTGCATCAAAGATGATGCTGGCAACAGTGACGCGATCAAATAGGTCTTTAATCCGTTCTGCAATGGTGAAGTTTGAAGCAGTACCTTGACCCTGCGGCGTAAATACGTTGACAACTAGCGTACCAGTTTGGCGGTTAAAGCCAACAGTAGGACTAGTCAAGGTAGCGTAATTGTTGTCGCCAAAGCGGATAAACACCTGCACCCATGGTGTGTTGTTAGGCGGTGTGAACGGTACGTTTTGGTAACTGACAGGATAAACAGGAGCTAGCGCCATTTCTGTTGCGATGCGTCCTTCAATAGCAGCGCGAACATCGTTAAAAGTGCTGCTCATGATGTCCTCCCAATACGGTCAGCGTTGACGCGCACGAAGCCTTGAATGTCTTTGGCGATGCCTTGCACCCAGCCAGGACCATCAGTTTGAATACTGCTGCCGCCACCGGATGATGCCCATGTAGTTACGGTGCGCCTTGGGTTGTAGCGCGTAACTTGCTTACTGCCAGATCCAGCGGCACCAGAGGCAAGTGCTTCGGCATACGGCAAATTATTATGCACGCTGTAGATGTTGCCGATGCGCTCTTTGCTGTAGCCGATGCGCTCAATCGGTAACTGCTGCGGATAGCTACCTTTCGGCTTGCGACCACCAGTTGCTGAGTTTTCGCCTACTTGCCAGCTAGCGCGAAAGCGACCAAGGTCAACCGGACTCAACTGTTTAACTCTATTGTCTGTTTCCAACACCGCCACACGCAGCAGCTTTTCAAACTGCTGTTCAGCGTAGTTGCCAATATCACCGACCTTGATAGTGCGTGCCATTATGCCCTCAAGATCAGCTCGTGGGTGATTGCTGTATTGTCTTGCTCAATCGTAGTCACGCGGATGATTTGATACGTCGTGCCGCTAATCAGCACTTCGTCTGCGGTTGTAGGCACTGCGCTTGTGTCAGCAGCAGCAATTAACAAACGCTTGTCACTCGCTTGAATCAGATCATTAACCTCGCGCAGGTTCACATCCTCCAGCACACCACGCACCACGGTGTCAGCAGTGGTTTCGCTAACGGTGCCAGTAGTTGGGTTGTAAGCACCGGCTGTAACAGTGCGAATGGTTGCTACACCGCCAAACTTTGCCATCAATTTAGAGGCAGTCTTCCGTAGCGAAGTAGCAAGTGCCATTAGATTTTATACGCGATACAAGCGCCGTTCTGTAGTTTGATGCTGGTAAAGTAACCAGTCATGTGAGCGCCTTGGTCAACTGAAGCGCCAGAGAAGTTGTTATCAGTGATGTTGGTTGAAATGATCGCATCAATCGTGCTGTTCTCGTAAAAGTCGATGTGCATGAACTTACCCGTATGGGCAGCCGTGTCATTGATGACTTCAGCGCCAATGCTGTAGTTAACGTCAGATGCGCCGCCGTGTGATTTTGCCATGATCAGATCCGGTAAGCGATAACAGAACCGCCAGTAGCAAGAGTAAAGGCGGTAAACACACCCTGCAGCTCAAAACCTGCGGGGAAACCTTCTCCGACAAGACTATTGCCGGTGTAGTTCTGTGCGGTGATTGCATCAAATGCGGTATTGTTTTTGACGATCACCAACCGATTCCAACGCCCAGTTTGCGCGTCGGTGGTATTCACGAAATCCCCGCCGATGCTATAGGCAGGATCAATGCCGTTATGTCTGGCCATGATCAGCTCCGGCGGATTGCAAAGTTACCTGGTCCACTAATTCTAAGCCCGGTCAAATACCGCTCATAGATGGGTGGCACGCGATCAGCACCTGTAGCACTGGCGCTAGCACCTGCGTTTTCAATCCGCAGGCTACCGATAGCAACCGACTTGTAATCCTCGATGCCGCTCAGACCCATGCCATCCTTGTTGTTGTTCAGGTAAACAGCAAGGACACACTGAGCAAACTCAATACGATCAGGGATCTCGGAGTCGGTGTAATAATCTGTTGTAATGCGGAAGGGGAAACCTACGGCGTAGGTATTGATGTAGGTATCAGGCTTTCGCACACCAGTACGCGGCCACTGCAATGCTTGCGTATCAGTGGCACGAGCACCTAAAAAGCGTTCACGGTCAATACGCTGCGTGGCAGAAAACAGCGCACGGTTCTTTTGATCCGTCGTAGCAGATGCCCAAGCTACAACGTCATCATCTTGCACGAAGCCTTCAATGATCAGCTCCGCTGCTGCCAGCGTTAGGTAGCTGTTGGCGTTTGCGCCCCCTACCGTTGCGTCGATTGTGATTGCCATCGGTAGGTTCCGTGGTCAGTTCAAGTTTAGGTGCGGGCTCAGCAATAGGAAAAGAGGCTGCCTCCTTAGAAGCAGCCTCACGTTCCTGGCGTCGCCGGAAGGCGAACAAACCCATCAGGCAACAGCAGCAGCAGTGCTACCGAGACCGTACAGGGTGATTGCTTCAGAGCCACCAGCAACGGCGGTTACACGACCAAGGAAAACCTTGGAGGCATTCTGAGCAACAGTTGCCACACCGCTAACGGTGACGCCAGTACCACCGCCGATGGTGATGGTGTTAGCGCCAGCCGATGCGTTCAGCACCACCAGCATGAAAGTGGTGCCCACTGCACAGTCACCGCCGATAGCGGCAACGATTGCAGCAGCGGTAGCGGTGGTGTAGGTAGCAGCAGCAGTAGGAACACCACGGATGATGGTGTTGTAGCTGTTAGCTGCACTCAGGGTTGCGGTAGCAGTAGGAGCTGCCAGACCCATTTGCCCAGGCAGAAGACCGCCGGGGATGTCACTGAGTTCGAAGATCGAAGCCATGATTAAGTACCTCCTCAGTCCATGTTGGAGACGTTGGTGGCACGCACGATGCCGATGTTCTTCAGCTCATACACCTTGGACCAGTTGGCCACGGTTTCAAGCTGAGCACGGGTCGGGTTCACCGTGGTAACGCCCCACTTAGCACCAACGGGGTGGTAGCAGTAGTGAAGATCAATCGACATGGCATCGCTCTTAGCGAGGATGTCACGGTCGGTTTCAGTTTGCATTGCGAGCTGTTCGCCCGATGCAACTGCACCTGCGGTGAAGAAGAAGGTGCCGTATTCAGTGCTAGCGCCGGAACCGGCAGTAGGCACATCATCGGACACCAAAACTCGGAGGCCCATGTACGTCGGCACTTGCACGTTGCCGTATGCAGGAGCAATGCTGCCGCCAGAAGCAGTAGCACCACCACCAGAGGCATCAGTAGCGAGCACATAATCCACTGCTTTGCGCTCAACCAAGTCATAGTAAATTTTGCTATGCATGGCAACCGCAGTCAGCTTGTCACCCTGATCGCCAAGGATGGCGCGGGCTTCAGCAACGTGACGGGGGCTAAGTGCAGTGGGGGTATCAGCAGCTTCGGAGTCGATACAAAGATCGAAGAAAGCCGAGCTGCTGGTGTTGCTGTTCAGGCTGCCGAAGCAACCTTGCAGGCAGGACAGCAGATCCTTTTGACGCTGGTTAGCGACGTAATCAGCGATTTTGGCGCCGATGGCAGCCATAGGATCAGAACCTGCAGCAAGAGCTGCAAGATCACGAGCCTCGAAAGCGCGACCACGGTGCAGGATCACACCAACTTGCTTGTCGGCAGTGATTTTGCCAGGGGTGAGGCTGCTGGAATCAGTCAGCACCTCAAAATCGCCGGAAAGGTTGGCTTTCCAGAAGGGAACGTTGATAAAATCACCGCCCTCGGTGGCATTCAGCTCCGCCATAGGCTGCACCACACCGGAAGCCAAGAAGGCATCACGCTGAGTGGTTTGCTCAATGACGTAAGGCGTAAATACCTCGGGGATGATGATGTCAGAGCGAAGAGTCGCCACGACAAGTCCTCAAGATTGGTTTACGGTTTGGGCGCAGCCCTCGGCTCAGCGTGGCGCAGCCATCACGAGCGAACACATAAATACTAACGCCCCGCTGCTACTTTCAATTTTTCGTACAAATCACGGTCAGTGCGGAACAGACGTGACTGTTCGGTGAGGTTGAAAGATTCTGGTGCGAACGGGTTTTTGATGCCTGCTGGGATGTCGCCAGTACTGCGACCAACAGGTGCGCCACTGCCTTGCGGCTTGGGTTGCTTCTGCATCCAAGCTGGCAGTTGCTTTGCCCACTCTTGTACGGGTGTGCGTTGGTAGCCGTCTACTACGACGACGGTGCCATCAGCTTCACGCTCGATCTTGTCCGGTGACAGCTTGGTTTTCATTACCAAGTCAGGATCATGCACGATGTCAGCCAAGGCGCTGACAGCAGGCGTAAGCAGCTCAAGCTCACGGACACGGGCTTCAAGCTCTGAGATGCGCTTGTCCTTTTCCGCCGTCGCCTCACGGAACTGCTGCTCCAGAGCTTGCCTTGCTTCTTGGTACTTGCCCTGTGATTCGAGCTGTTGCTGCTCGTAGTTGCGCTTGAACTCAAGTAGCTCATCGACGTTTACCCCATCCGGCAGCTTTGGTGCTTTGGACTTGGCTTGCCGCAATTCAGCGATCAGTTCTTGGTTTTTACGCTCAAGAGCTTCTACGCTGCGCTGCAACGCTTCAGCATCAACCGTAGGAGCCGCAGACTCTACGGTTTGGTTTTCTTCGGACATGGATAACCCGCAGGGTTAAATTGCACCCTAAAGGTTATCACTTTTTGAGCGGCGCTTCACGTAGCTCTGAACGTAGCTTCAAAACCTTGGCGCCAGTGGATTCTGATTTGAGTTCAAGGACAGGATCACCAGGCTGCGCCAGCCTGACAACCTGACCGCCACTCTGCGTGGTAATGGTGGCACGCTTACTAGCAGTGCCGGTCACTTTGCCGAAAGTGCGAACGCCTTGATAAACCCAGCTAACGCGAGAGCCGATACCGATTGCCATTTACTTAGCCTTCCGCTTGCGTGATTTTCCGGCTTTTGCGTAAGCGATTGCTACCGCTTGCTTTTGCGGTTTGCCCGCCTTGATTTCGCGTTTGATGTTTTCCTGAATTGTCTTTTTGCTCTTGCCTTTCTTCAATGGCATAACGCCAGTCCTCGATGCCCGTTAGCAGTGTAGAGCCATCAGCGGTTGCCCAGCCCTTATCGGTGTAAATAGCGGGAATCCATGCTTCACCGTGCAGTGCTTCTACGGTGTCGCTTTTGATATGGAAGATGCCTTCGTTTTTGAAGTGCCTAAGACTGGGCAGATCCATAGCGTCGTCTGAGCTGTTCCAAGGTTAGTTCGCTGCCATCATCGCGGACAAGTTTGGCCATGGCATCCTTGGCGCCATATTTCTCTACAAGCTTGTTGAAGTATGGCACCCGTTCTTTGCCTAACACTTCGGCTTTGGTAGCAGCGTCTTGCTTGTTTAGCCACTGACCGTAGGACAGATCAGCAGGCACCTGACCATCCATGCTGGCACGCTTGCCTGGGGGTGGTGGAGTGAAGCCTAATTCGTCGTAATCGATAACTGGCACTGTGGTTGATCTGCAGTTGAAATGCTGCGGTGGTGTTGGACCTTTGCCGTATGGAAACTCTCTACCATCCAATGCACGGCAAATGCTGCTGGTGCGGGTATCCAGTGTTGCCACATAACGATATTTTTGAGTGATGTCTTGATTGGCTTCATACACTTGCTGGCTGGAAGCGTTGGCTACTTGATTGACGCTAGTGCGCACTAGGGTTATCACCTGATTGTTTGTCGCCTGCGTTAACTCACCACCTTTTTGAGTAATTTGCCTGACGCTGCCAGCTTCACCTAGCTGTAGGTTGCCGATCAGGCGTTTGGCAATAGCAGGCGTTGGTTCGCCAGTCAAAAGCCCATTTCGTACAACCTGTGCAAAACGCTCAGCTTGATCAACGGAGATGCCGCGAAATGCCTTTTGTACAACCTGTCCATTTGGCAACGTGATGGTGGCACCCTTAGCAGCGGTCAAGCTGTAGGTTTGCGGTGCGCCTTGTACAGCGGCAAACAGATCATCGCTCAGTGTTACAACGTTGATCTGCGTTGGATCTGTGGTGACGACCGACTGCGCAAACTGCGGGCTGATTTCTACGGTGCGAACTGCATCACGAGCACCAGCAGGCAAAGCGCGACGCAGTTGATCGGTAACAAACTCAGACTGCAACAAGGCTAAACCCTGCAAATCTGCTGCGGTAATTTCGGTTGCATCACCTGCCCACGTAGCAAGGCTGTCTTTTAGTTGCGCCAAAATGCCACGCAGCCTGGCAGCCTTAACCGGCGCTGCTAACTCATCAATGGTGCGTAGCTGGTTTACGGCATCAATGATGATGTCGTTGTAGCTGTTGATGATACGCCGCGCAACGCTATTGCTGTAGCGGTTCAGATCAATGGCATTACGGTAGAGGCTAGCTGGTGTGCTCACGGATCTATCCCAATATCAGCAGGATGACAAGCTGTAATTGAATGCACGTCTGCGCCTTGTTTTAACGCTTCTTTGAATAGCCCCAATACTGCCTCACCAGTATCATCGCCAGCATCTTCAATGCTCATTTCTTCTACAGCGTAGATTTTGCCCTGCTTAAACCATGACACCCTAACGATGGCAAATAAATTAGGCGGCAGCGTACCCTGCACGCAAGACAACTGCTGCTTGCGTGGTTTCTTGAAAGCGCCCATCATCAGCCACATCAGCATGGTTACATCATGCCGGGATTTCTTCGTCAGACTCGTCATCCAACGATTCCTCAGGCATTTGTTGCATTGCCCGTGGCTCAGGCTGCGCCATTTCAATCAGCCCGCCGTTTTGCGTAGCCTCCAGTTCCTCTTCTACGTCAAACTCATCACCTAGCACTTCGCCTTCGCTGAGCTGATCGAGGAGTGTTTTCTGCGTGATAGTGCCAGCGGTGTAAAGCTGCAGTAGCGACTGGATTTCCTGCGGTTCAAGGCGTGAACCAAGGAAGTCGCGGTTGACGAAGCTACTACCAGCTTCAGGGATGTTTAGGTATTGAGCGTGGTAGAACAGGCAGTTGTCGATCAGATCCTGCATATTTTGAGCGATCACCATCATGGTGGAATCACCCTGGCTGCGGTCAATACGCTTAGCCTCGGCAGTTTCAGCCGATAGCTTCTGACCAAGCACAGCAGATAAGCCTAGCTCGTTGATTTGATAGGCAATCTGCTCTAGGCGTTTGAACTGCGCTTCAAAGCTGTTACCGCTAGGTTCGATGTACTCTGCCCGCCCTTCTGATGGGAAGGCGATAGCCTCACCAGGACCAGCGGATACTTCCTCGGCGCTAGACGGGAAGCCGAAGAATGCCAGCATCGGCACTGCTGAAATGTGCAGTTGATTATCTAGGTCTGATTGGATTTGATACGCCTTGAGGTTTAGCTCCGCGATGTCTTCCATCGGCGGGCGTGATTCCATAAAGTTGACACGATTAGCGTAAGCAACGCTGAAGGGGATAGCGTCTAGCGTTGTGGTGCCGCTGTCATGGATCTGGAAATCGCCAGACTTTTCATCACGGCGGTGCAGTTCAAAACCACCGGGCGTCAGGACACGCACCTGCTCAACTTCCTTTTCGCCGTAAAGCCCATCAGGCACGATTACCTTTTCTAGCAGGCGTAGCTGGCTAAGCTGCTGCGCTCCATCTACCAGCTCTGTACGCCAACCAAGGATCTCACGC
>Ga0070746_10000096_pt1 | contig 41760 bp, 55 predicted proteins | sample VirMetDEL_Mar_21_FD_77016 | JGI IMG/M metagenome (GOLD analysis project Ga0070746, IMG submission 77016) | Aqueous microbial communities from the Delaware River and Bay under freshwater to marine salinity gradient to study organic matter... | ecosystem: Environmental > Aquatic > Marine >...
CATAACGCTGAAGTCTTTTTGGGTACACCAAGAAGTTTCAACTTAGGACTATCTGTCAATTTCTAAAAGGTAAATTTGGGGGGAAAATTTCCCCCCATTTTTTCCAAAAAAAAGCTTGACTTTAATTGTTATTCTTCTTAACTTACAGTGTTGAAAATGGGGATTTTATAATCTAAATGTATCAAAATGTTTACTTCGATAATAAAAAGCAGTTGTTTCATATATGGGATGATGAGAATGGTTACTACACACTTCCCTATAAAAGATACGCTTATGTAAAAGACAGAGCTGGAACACATATATCTTTGTATGGAGATAAACTAAGAAAGGTTTATCGATTTGAGCCAGACTCTCCTAATTTATTTGAATCAGATGTTCCTCCCGAAACTCGTATATTAGTAGACCAATACAAAGATTCAGAAGAAATGTCAACTGGTCATCGTATAATGACAATTGATATTGAGGTAGAGGTTACAGATGGATTCCCATATCCAGAAGATGCTAACGATAAGGTAACTGCTATAGCAATTCATAACTCTGAAGAAGATGAATACTATTGTTTAGTTTTAGATGAGAAAAACAAACTCAGTTTGAAATCAAAAGATAATGTGATTATCGAATCTTTTGAAAATGAGTTTGATTTACTACAAAGATTTTTTCTATTATATTTGGATTGGAAACCAACAATTATAACTGGTTGGAACTCTGATACATTTGATATGCCATACCTTTACAACAGAGCTTGTAAGATAGTTGGTTCTAATGTAGCTAACTTAATTTCACCAATAAGAGAAGTAAAGTGGAATAAACATCGTAAAAGGTTTATGTTCGCTGGAGTCAGTTGTTTGGATTACTTAGCTCTATACAAACTATTCACATACACTCAGCTATCATCTTACAGATTAGATGCTGTGGCTGAACACGAACTTAGTGAAAAGAAAGTGGAGTACACTGGAACTCTAAATGATTTGTATGAAAACAACATAGATAAATTTGTTGAGTATAACATACACGATGTTAGATTGGTTAAGAGATTACACGATAAGTTAGATTTAATTGATATGGCTCGTGGTGTATGTCACGTAGGTCACGTTCCTTATGAGGATGTTTATTTTTCTTCTCGATATTTAGAGGGTGCTATCTTAGTTTACCTAAAAAACTTAGGTATTGTCGCACCAAACAAACCAACTAAGCCTGATATGAGTAGTGATGAGAAGTTCGCTGGTGCTTATGTACAACCACCACAAAGAGGAAAGCACGATTGGGTATTTGATTTGGATATTACTTCTATGTATCCATCGGTTATTATGTCTTTGAATGTATCGCCTGAAACTAAAATGGGTAAGATAATAGGATGGGATTCAGAGGAGTTTATTAGAGGAGACAAAAAGACTTATACTTTGATGGCAGGCGAAAAAGAGATGGGTAAGCTTAGTGAAACAGAACTAAAAGATTTCTTTGATAACAATAAAGTTTCAGTATCTTCTAATGGTGTTCTATATCGTAGTGATAAGAAAGGATTGATTCCAGCTCTATTAGAAAAGTGGTTTGATACTCGTGTAGAGTATAGAAAGTTGATGAAGAAGTTTGGTGACGCTGGAGATAATGAGAAGTATACATACTTCAAAAGTCGTCAGTTAATACAAAAGGTTGTACTAAACTCTTTGTATGGTGTATTAGGTTTGCCAGTATTTAGGTTTTATGATTTAGATAATGCTGAGGCTACCACACTCACAGGTCAAGAATTGATTAAATTTACTAGAAAGATTGGTAATCACTTTTACAATAAAGAGTTAGGAGACACTAAAGATTATTGTATATACATCGATACAGATTCAGTATTTTATTCAGCTCTTCCTATAATCCAAAAGAGGTTTCCTAATATGGACTATGACAGTGAGACTATGATGAGTAAGAGGATATTAGATGTAGCTGATGAAATGCAGGGATTTTTGAATAAGTCTTACGATTACTTTGCTAAGAAGTTCTTAAACTTAGACAAACATAGGTTTGAGATAAAGCAGGAGTTGATAGCTAAATCAGGTTTGTTTATTGTTAAGAAGAGATATGGTATGAAGATTATCAACGACAATGGGGTAAAGGTAAACAAACTACACGTTAAAGGATTGGACTTAGTTCGTAGTAACTTTCCAAAGGCTATGGGTGAGTTACTTAAAAGTGTATTAGAAGATATTCTAGCTACTGTACCTAAAGAGAAGATTGACGATAGAATAATAAACTTTAAAGAATCTATGAAGTTGGTAGACTTTGATAGAATAGCTATGCCAACAGGTGTAAAGAATTTAAAGAAGTATAGTGCTGGTAAGAGTGGTAAGTTTACTCGATTCGCTAAAGGTTCTCCAGCGCATGTAAAGGCTGCTATAACTTATAATGATTTACTAAGACACTTTGGGGTTGGTAAGAAGTATGAGAAGATAAGTAACTCTGAAAAGATTAAGTGGGTTTACCTAAGACAAAATGAATTAGGATTAGAGTCTTGTGGTTACAAAGGTTATGAAGACCCACCACAGATTATAGAATTTATTAAAGCTAACATTGACTACAAAAAAATGTATGCTCAGATGTTAGAGAAAAAGATTATGATGTTTTACGAAACTCTAAAATGGGATGAGCCGGTAAATAAAAAGACATCAATGGAAAGATTTTTTTGATTTTGAAAATAGAAACTGATATATATTTATATATCACAAATTACATAATAAGGAGTAAAAATGAACAAACACTCATTGAGCCGTTTCATAGATAAATACTATCTTGGCGGAAATTGTTCATCGGTTGTATTAAAGAGTGATGGTAAGAATTTATCAACTCGATTCATAACTGGTGATAAGAATCTACTTGGAGAATTGACTATGACAGATTGGAAGTTTGACTCTGCTGATTTAGGTGTGTATAACACAGAGCAGCTGGTTAAGTTACTTTCAGTTTTATCAGAGAATATCACAATGAATCTTACGAAAGCTGGAGACAAAGCTGTCTCTCTAAAGATATCAGATGCTAATTCTGATGTGAACTATATGCTTTCAGATTTATCTGTTATCAGTTCGCCACCTAACCTAAAGTCTGTACCTGATTTTGAAGTAAAGATTAAAGTTGATAAATCTTTTATGTCTAAATTTATCGCAGGTAAAAGTGCTTTGGCTGATACAGATAACTTTACAGTACTTACTACAGATGATGGTGTAAAGATTGTTATTGGTTATGCTGAGATTAACACTAATCGTGTTACTCTTCCTGTGGAAACAGAATCTTACGATAAGATTGAAAATGTTTCTTTTAACGCTAATCTATTCAAAGATGTATTGGTTGCTAACAAAGAATGTGAGGGCGCTACATTAGAAGTAAGTTCAGATGGTCTTGCTAGAATCAACTTCAAAGTTGATGAATATGATGCCACATACTACTTAGTTGCTGAACAAGATGTGTAATGGAAGAAAAGTATGTAGATAAATCTAGAGTATCTGTCAGGCCAATACATAAACCATTGGCTAAAGATATGATAGAAAAAAACCATTATAGCGGAAGATTATCTTCGTGTCGTTATCCGATTGGTATATTTTATCAAACAGATAATGAACATAAGTTTTTTGCTGAACCAGAAGAAAAGCTCATAGGTGTAGCTTGTTATGGTTTTCCAGTTGGAAGAAGAGTTCTCGGTTCTATATTTTCTGAAGAGATATTAGAAAACAGAAATATATTAGAACTTACGAGGCTCTTCATTCACGATGGATATGGAAAAAACATTGAGTCTTTGGCATTGGGTTTGACTTTCAAATGGTTGAAAGAAAACGCCCCAAAAATAAAGGTTTTAATATCTTATGCTGATCCCGAACAATCACACGATGGTGCTATATACCAAGCTACTAATTGGATATATCAAGGTTGTGGAGATTTTCAACTAGCGCCAACTTACTCTCTTAGATTAGAAGAAGGTGGTGAATGGATACACAGTCGAACTGTTTACTCTCGCTTTGGTTCAGCCGATCCTAAGAAGATGGTAAAAGCTATTGGACACGATTTTTGGTTGAAGAAGGAAGCTAGTAAACATAGATACATTTACTTTCTTGGTAACAAAAAAGAGAACAGAAAGTTTCGTAGTGTTATGAAACATCCTGAAATGAAGTATCCTAAGAACTACAAACACGACATAGAAATAAAAAAAATAGAGGTTGATAACGAAAAATGGAAGAAATAAAAAACACCCTTTGGGTTGAAAAGTACCGCCCTAATTCACTTGAATCTTACATTGGAAATGAACATCTGAAAAGTAAGGTTAAAGTGTATTTGGAGAGTGGAGACTTACCACACCTTTTACTTTATGGAAGGGCTGGTACAGGTAAGACCACTCTCGCTAAACTGCTTGTTAACAATATAGAGTGTGACTACTTATACATCAATGCTTCAGATGAAAATAGTGTTGATGTTGTTCGTAATAAAGTTAGAGGGTTCGCTTCTACTATTGGATTCAAAGATATGAAAGTTGTTATATTGGATGAGTGTGATTATATTACACCAAACGCACAAGCAGCTCTTCGTAATCTTATGGAGACTTTCTCTAAACATACTCGATTCATATTGACTTGTAATTATGTAGAAAGAATCATAGACCCAATACAAAGTCGTTGTCAACCATTTCAAATAGTTCCGCCATCAAGAAAAGAAGTTGCTGTTCATCTTAGTGATATTCTTAAAAAAGAGGATGTTGAAGCTGAGGTGGATGATGTAGCTACATTGGTTAATGGTGGTTATCCTGATATTAGAAGAGTAATAAACTTTGCTCAAAGACAAGTAGTTGATGGTAAATTATCAATAGACCAAAACAACTTAGTGGCAGTTGACTTGAATGTAAATGTATTTTCAACGCAGGTTGTAAATGTTCTAAAAACTCAGAGTAAGAAAGATACTTTCGTAACTATCAGAAAGATGTTAGGAGACAATCAAATATCAGACTTTGCTGATGTGTTTAGATTATTGTATGATGAAGTTGATGATTATGGTAAAGGTCATGTAGCAGATTGTATATTGACTATTGCTAAATATCAGTTATCAGATGCTCAAGTTGTTGATAAGGAAATAAATGTTATGGCTATGATGATAGAGTTGTTAGGAATAATAAAGTGAGGGTAGTAGTTGTAGGAGATAGTTGTAGAGATATATTTGTTTATGGTAATGTGAACAGAATATGTCCTGAAGGACCTGTTCCAGTTCTTAAAAGAGATTGGGAAAAGGGTAATGATGGAATGGCTTTAAATGTAGTGGCTAATCTACAATCTTTGGGAGCTGATATAAGAAGTATCACTAACGAAAATATCATAACTAAAACTAGATATGTTGATGAACGTTCTAACCAATTACTTTTAAGAGTTGATGACATTGATGAATGTGATAGAATTGAAAAGGATGTTCTTTACAGCGTAAGAAATAACGAATATGATGGTTTTAAGTTTGATGCTTTAGTTATAGCAGATTACAACAAAGGGTTTCTAAAAGAAGATGATATCGCATATCTTTGTCAGAATAATGCAAATGTATTTATAGACACTAAGAAACAGATTGAACACTATATGGGAGAATGTTCTTACATAAAGATAAATGAAGTTGAATGGAAACAATTAAGAAACTTTGGAAACACCAGTTGGTATGATAAAAAAGTGATAGTGACTTTAGGTGGTAGAGGTTGTAAGTTTGATGGTAAACATTATCCAACAGAGAATGTTACTGGTGGTGATGTATCAGGTGCTGGAGATACTTTTATGTCTGCTTTAGTTGTTAAATATATTGAATCAAATGACATAGATAAAGCTATACAATATGCCCTAAAAGCTGCAACAGCAGTTGTTAAAAAAAGTGGAGTTTCAATAATTAATTCGGAGGATATAAAATGAGTATGAAACCAGTAAAGCCTATGCCAGGCAAACAACCATCTGCTAATGTAAATGTAAACATAGCTGATACAGAAACAATAACCTGTGAGGATTGTGGAAATGCTTCTTTCATACAATCTTTTTTTCTCAGAAGATTATCGCCATTGGTTTCACCAAATGGTCAAGAAGGTATAATTCCTATTCAGGTATTTAGTTGTGGTAATTGTGGTAAAGTTCCTAACAAAATGATGTCAGAGATAGATGGCGAAAGTTAAAAAGAAGAGTTTATTCGATCACGTAAATGCTGTAACCAGTCAGCAAAGTCCTGATTATTGGGATAGTATCTCTGATGATGATAAAAAGTCTTGGTCTAATTATATGATAAATAGATTTCTATCTATGAAGCCCGATTGGATTGAGTTTGTAAACGAAGTGCAGAAATATCCTTTACAACCAAAAGAACTATATAAAGTTTACATTGACATTTTGCCAAAAAAGAAACAATGGTTAAAATATATTAAAGGAGATAAGAAGATGAAATATCCAAAATGGGTTTACGAAATAGTAGCCAGACATTTACAATGTAGTGTTAGGGAAGCTAATGATGCTGTTGAGATGTTTGAGATATCAGCTGGTGGACAATCAGAGCTAACAGACATACTAATGAAGTATGGTAAAACAGAGGAAGAATGTCGTAAGATTGGATTATGAGTGTAAAAGAATTTACAGTAGAAGAAGTAAACAGAAAATCTATTGTAAAGTTTATTGAGAAACATCATTACTCACATAATGTAAATGGTGTACAATCTTTGTACCACTATGGTTTGTACAAAGAAGGTAACTTTGGTTTACCTAAAATGATTGGGGCTATGATGTATGCTTATCCATCAATGCCAGCAACAGCTGCTAAATACAATCCAATCAATCCAACTAAGTGTTTAGAGCTTAGAAGGTTAGTTTGTATAGATGATACGCCTAAGAATACAGAAAGTTATTTCATAGGACAGACATTCAAAATGTTGAAAAGAGATACAGATATGGAAGTTGTAGTTTCTTTTGCCGACCAACATCACGGACATACAGGTGTAATATACAAAGCTACTAATTTTGAATACTTAGGAGAAACTGCAAGGGGTAGAGTTTTGATGGTGGATGGTAAGGAGATGCACAGTCGCTCTTTAAATCAATTAGATAGACCATATGGTAGAGAACTTAATCGTAGATACAAAGCTGGTGACGAAAATATATTTTGGAAGAACACAGAACCAAAGCATATTTATGTTTACTATCTTAATAAAAGAATTAAAAGACAAATAAAAAAAGCTTGACTCGTATACATAAAATTATGTATATTTAACTGTAAATTGGAGAGTTATATGAAGGTTATAAAAGACACACCTAAAGGAACACCTAAAGAAGATGTTGTATCTTATATGGAAGATAAATATCCTGAGATGACAACGGAGTTCCAAAAGATACAAAGAGAACAATACGAACTCTTTTTACACAAACAACACGACTATGGCCCACAGAATATAGCCGTTGGTCAGATGTTGGTAAATGAAGAAGAGAAGAGACTATCTCTTATGGGTATTTGGTTTAGGATAAATGATAAAGTAGAACGTATCAAAACTATACTGATGAGAGGAGATAATGGTTCTCTCAAAGGAGAAGGTTTGGTAGATAGCTATTCAGACATATCTAACTATGGAGTTATGGCTCAAGTCGTAGCTAGAGGAAAGTGGGCAAAGTAATGAAAGAATACAAACCTAAATACAAACTTGAAGTAGAAGAGGGTTTTTACGAATCCGATAATTTATTCTTCTTGTTTTGTCAAATTATTTTACATAGATTCTGGCATCTATTAAAGCATGGTAAGTGGGCTGATTAATGAATAAAATAAGTTATAGTCAATACTCAATGTGGGCACAATGTCCACACAGATGGAAGACAGCGTACATAGATGGACATAGAGAGTTTACAGAATCGATACACACTCTCTTCGGTACTTCAATGCACGAAGTTATTCAAACTTTCTTAACTGTTATGTATGAGGATACTGCTAAAGCTGCAGAAGCTCTGCCATTGGAAGAGATGTTAAGAATCAGAATGAAAAGAAATTACGAAAGCGCTATGGTAAAAAATGGTGGTGTAGAGTTTTGTACTCAAAAAGATATGGTGGAGTTTTATCAGCACGGATTACTTATTTTAGAATTTATTAGAAAGAAAAGAGCTCAGTATTTTAGTAAAAAAGGATATGAGTTAGTTGGTATCGAAGTTCCATTAGAGTATGATTTACCAAATGGCGTTAAGTTTATTGGTTACATAGATGTTGTAATCAGAGATACTGTAAGAGATGTAATTAAGATATATGATATAAAGACATCCACTATGGGTTGGAACAAATGGATGAAGGCTGATAAGAATAAGACAGACCAGCTACTACTATACAAACAATTCTACTCAAAACAATTCAATCATCCGATGGATAAGATTGAGGTAGAGTATTTCATCGTAAAGAGAAAGCTGTATGAGAACTTAGATTTCCCTCAGAAGAGAGTTCAAAAATTTACACCAGCAAATGGTACGCCATCAATCAATCAGGTGACAAAGAGACTATCAGAATTTATGACAGAATGCTTCACTTCTGATGGAGAATACAACACACAACATATTTATAGAAAAGAAGCATCTAAAAAGAATTGCAAGTATTGTGATTTCAATCAGACAGAATATTGTGACGCGGGAGTAAAATAATGAAAGTAAATCTTAGAATGAATTTATCTCATTTTATTAATAAACCTTTTGAAAAAGATGTAATAAATAAATTAAATGAAGTTCACAAAGACAGCATTAAATTTTACCTAATACTATGGTATGAAGAAGGTAGTTTAAAACCTAAAGACTTAAAAGACTTTATGTTAAAATATGAATCTAATTTACATTTCAAAACAACTATGAAAGTAGGTGATTCTCTAAAACCAAATGAATTTATTTGGTTTGATTTATCAAATAAGTTCAATTTAGGTGGTAATCAAGTTAGATTTCAATATAATTATATAAAAGAGGAAAGCATTTTAGAAGGACTAAATGAGTTCCATAAGTGTGCTAAATTTTGTACATCGGAAAAACCTAAAAAACAAAAGAGGAATGATTATGAAAGTAGCGATAGTCGGAAGTAGACAATACACTAACAAAAGAAAGATACAAGAATTCGTATTTAAACTCAAACAAAAGTATGGAGAATTATTGGAAATTGTTAGTGGAGGTCAGAAAGAAGGAGCCGATGGATACGCTAAAAAGTATGCTTTAGAGTTTGATGTAAATTACTCAGAGTTTCCACCAGCGCATTACAGTCATAATATTCATTGTGTAATGCCGAGATACAGATATGGAAAAGCTTTCTACAAAAATAATTATCACAAAAGAAACGAACAGATAGCTGAGTATTGTGATGTAATGGTTGCGTTTATGCCAAAGAGTCTTAAATCAAAAGGTACAGAAAGTGCCCTAAACGAAGCTAAAAATAAACAAAAAAAATATGTAATAATAACTTAACTCTTATATACTTATATATGTATATACGGAGGAAAAGTTATGTTGAAACTTACATCTGTAAAGTTATTAGACAATCTATATAAAAAATTTAAAATAAGTAATTTAGACGATAGCTTTACTTTACAAAAATTAGTCAATCGTTCAATGGATTTGTATGTACACAATGAAGAGTACAGAAAACAAATAAACGAATGGCAGAACCTTAAACCAAGTGGGAGTGCATTATGAATCAAGATTTAGAAAAAGTGTTAAATTCTATAGTAAATCTTTTAAGAACTATAGAGGGCAAACTATCTCAAATTGAATCTAAAATAGAATCAAAAAAGTCAAAGTAATGAGAGAAGATATTATACAGGCTAGCAAGTTACATTTCAAAGCTCACATTGAAAAACACAAAGTCAATGTGAATAATCTATTAAGAAATGCTGTGGGTGTTGCAGAACATCCTGATGTTATGGATACTATAGAAAAGGAACTTGCTATTATTGCAGAATACGATGATAAGTTAAGTGTTTTAGAAAAATACTTTGTTAAAGAGAAAAGTAAAGAGGTTTTGAATGGCTAAGAAGAAGAAGATTCTTCTACTTTCAGATGATTTAAGAATGAACTCTGGCGTAGGTACTATGTCTAGAGAGTTTGTTTTAGGAACTTTAGATAGATATGAATGGGTTCAAATTGGTGGAGCTATAAAACATCCCGATGAGGGAAAGATTATAGATATGAATGATTCTGTTCGTAAAGAAACTGGAGTAGAGAAAGCTTATTTAAAAATATATCCTGTTAGTGGATATGGAAATCCTGATATTTTGAAGCAGGTTATGAGGATGGAACAAGATGTTGAAGCTATACTTCACTACACAGACCCAAGATTTTGGGGATGGTTGTATCAGATGGAACACGAACTAAGACAAAACATTCCAATATTCTATTACAATATATGGGATGATTTGCCATATCCAAGATGGAATGAACCTTTTTATGAAAGTTGTGATTTGATTATGAACATATCTAAACAAACACATAATATTGTTCAGAACGTTTGTCAAAAGAAACCGAGAACTGATTGGGATTCTACATATGTTCCACACGGAATAAATGAAGGACAATTCTACCCGATTGATAAAGCTCATAAAGAGTGGGGTAATTTATTACAATTCAGAAGGGTAATGACTAAAAACAAAGACTATAAATACATAGTATTTTGGAACAACAGAAACATCAGAAGAAAGTTGCCTGGTGATGTAATACTATCTTTCAAACATTTTTGTGATATGTTACCAAAGGAAGAAGCTGAACAATGTGCGCTAATAATGCATACTCAACCTCGTGATGAGAATGGTACAGATTTACCAGCGGTAGCAAAAGAAATGTGTCCTGATTATGATGTATTGTTTTCTCATAAAAAACTAAATAATATAGAGTTGAATTACCTATACAATATGGTTGATGTAACAATTAATATGGCGTCTAATGAAGGATTTGGGTTAGGAACTGCTGAGTCTCTGATGTGTGGTACACCGATATCAGTAAATGTTACTGGTGGATTACAAGACCAATGTGGTTTTAGATATAAAGGTGAGTTACTAACATACAAAGATTATGGTTGGATAGAATCTTTACACGATGAGAAAAAGTGGAAAGATAATTCTGATTTGACTTGGGGTGATTGGTGTAAACCTATCTGGCCATCTAATAGAAGTTTGCAAGGTTCATTACCAACGCCGTATATTTTTGATGATAGACCAAAGTTTGAAGACTTCGGTGATGCCCTAAAAGAGTGGTATGATATGGGAGAAGAGGAAAGAAATAGATGTGGTATGGAAGGTCACGAATTTGTTATGAGTGATGATGCTATGATGTCTGCTACTGCTATGTGTAATCTGTTTTCTGAACATATGAACACAGCATTTGAAAAGTGGACACCTCGTAAACGATTTGAAATTTTTGAAGGATAGGAGTTAAAATGAAACCTCTAATGATAGTAACAGCACCTGTTGCAACAAGAAGTGGTTATGGTTCTCATAGTAGAGATTTAGTAAGAAGTCTTATAGAGATGGATAGATTTGACATAAAGATAAACTCTATGAAGTGGGGTAATTGTCCGATGAATGCTCTAAACGAAAGAGATCCTAACGATAAAGTAATATTAGATAGGATACTAACATCACCAAATGTAGAAAGACAACCTGATGTACATATTCAAATATCAGTTCCAAATGAATTTACACCATTAGCTAAATATAATATTGGTATAACTGCTGGTATTGAAACAACAATAGCAACGCCAGAGTGGGTTCAAGGTATGAATAAGATGGATATGAATATAGTTCCATCTAATTTTACTAAAGAAACTTTTGAAAGAACCATCTACGAACAGATTGATGAAAATACAAAACAAAAAGCTGGTGAGCTGAGATTGACAAAACCAGTTGAAGTTTTGTTTGAAGGCGTAGATACTAATGTATACAAAAAATTAACTAAGATAGAATCAGAAGATTTGAAAGCTGAGTTTGAAAAAATACCTGAAAAGAATATATTTTTGTACACTGGTCATTGGTTGCAAGGAAATTTAGGTAATGATAGAAAAGATACTGGTATGTTGATAAAAACATTCTTAGAGACTTTCAAAAACTACAGTAAACCACCTGCATTACTTTTGAAAACCAGTGGTGCTAACTTTTCTATTATTGATAGAAATGATATAGCTGATAAGATAGCTAGTATAAAAGACTCAGTAAAAGGTAAACTTCCAAATATTTACTTTTTACACGGAGACTTAACTGATGAAGAAATGAATGAAATGTATAATCATCCAAAGATAAGAGCACACATTACATTTACACACGGTGAGGGTTTTGGAAGACCATTGTTAGAAGCTAGTTTATCAGAGAAGCCAGTTGTTGCTCCTAATTGGAGTGGACATATTGACTTCTTAACAAAAACAAATGCTATACTATTACCAGGTGCTTTGACAGATGTTTCTCCCGAATCCTTTCCAAAAGAGATGATTGGTGAGAATGCAAAATGGTTTACTATAAACTATCAATACGCTTCTCAGATTATGAAAAAACTATATAAGAGTAACCGAAAGGAAATTCTTAATGCTAAAAAATTAGCTAACTATAATAGAGGTAAGTTTTCTCTAAAAGCTATGACATCTCAGTTTAGTAAGATATTGGATAATTATTTACCTAAGTTTGAACAACAACCTCAACAGGTAAATCTAAACTTACCGAAACTAAAAAAGGTTGGAGAAAATTCTGAACCACCTAAACTTAAACTACCAAAATTAAAGAAGGTGTAATATGGAGGAAAGAACAAATTGCCCTATGTGTGGGGATTTACACAATAATTGTGTCGTAGAAAAAACAGAAGTTGATGGTAAACCATTTGAGTCTTATATTTGTTTTCAATGTGGTATGACATCTAATTCTTACTTAGCTTTCGATAGTGAGAAGTTAGAAGAGTACACAAAAAGCCACAGTAAATTAATGAATGATTTGAAAGTATTTGATAAAGAAAGAGACATAGTATGGTTTCCATCTGTAATTAATATGGGCGAAAAGGGAATAATATATCCTGATGGAGACCACGTAAACTGGCATTGGTATTACGCAAAAGTTATAGATATACCTGAAGAAGAAAGAGATAAGTATGATGGTCACGAAAGAAGATTGGATGTAGAAAACGCTGAAAAGTTTGGTCAGTTTGAATTTATGGAAGCTTGTAAAGCTATGGGAGTAATAGTAGACAATGGCTAAACTTCCATATACTTGGAGCAAAGTAGACAGAGGAGATATCATATCCTTTGTATATGAGACTAAAGAAGGTAGAAGACTTCGTAGAACTATATTAGTATTAGAGCCGGATAGAAAAAAGTTACTACACGGAATACAATTAGAGATATCTAATGTAGCTACTAACAGAGAATTAAAAAAGTTATTAGAAATGGCTGGAAAGACAGAGGTAGTAGACGAAAACAAAAAGATATACAGAGTAGAATTAGATGGTAGCTCTAAACAAATATATCAGAAACTAAAAAGATTGATAAAGAGACACGATATCTATAGAACTTACAGTCTTAAAAAAGCTAAGAAAAGTCAAGTATTTTTGGAAGACTTGCGATTGCCACCAACATTTGTAAAGGAGTTAGTCGGTGAAGATTAGTTATGGAATTACAGTACATAATGAACACAAAGAGCTTGAAAAATTATTAGGTATACTTCTTATCAGTATAGATGAAGAAGACGAAGTGATAATCTGTGTAGATGGAAATGATGAAAATGTAAGAAGCGTAATTGAGTTGTACTCAATAGATAGCAGAGTTAAACATTATGATAGAAAGCTTGATGGTAACTTTGCAGAACATAAAAATTCAGTTATAGAAAATAGTAATGGTGATTATATTTTTCACATAGATGCTGATGAATATCCTAATAAAGTATTACTTCAACAATTAAAACAAATATTAGAAATGAATGATGGGGTTGATTTAATTTGGATACCGAGAGTTAATACTGTAGAAGGTATGCAAGATGAACACATCAGAAGATGGGGTTGGAGAGTCAACGAAAAGAGATGGGTAAACTATCCAGACTATCAAGCTCGTGTGTTTCGTAATGATGAGAGTATAAGATGGACAAGACCACTACACGAACATATCGTAGGATGTAAAACGTACTCACATTTGCCACCACACGAAGAATTAAGTCTGTATCATCCTAAAACAATTGAAAAGCAAGAAAAACAAAATCTATATTACAATAGTAACTTTAGTCGTGAAATGAATGTGAGGAAGATTTGATATTTTTTAGAGTGTTGGACAATCAATTGTACAACGCTGGCGAAGTTGAGAAGTTGGGTTTCAACGAAGGTTACAGAATACCCGATGAATATTTGTCAGAAGAAAAGTTTACTATAATGAGAATGTGTCACGGTATTGGCGATTGGGGCATCATATCAGCTATGCCTAGATTATTAAAAAAGAAATATCCTAATTGTAAAGTCTATGTTCCATCAGAAAGTTTACTACATAAGATATGTGGAGAACCATCGAGTGAGTGGGGTAGTTGGAGTAATCCATATAGTAACGCTGAAAGTGTATTTAAAAACAATCCATATGTAGATGAGTTTGTAGATAGTGTTGATGGAGAGATATTTCACGACCACTACAGAATATATGATGATAAGAATCCAGATGTTCCTTTGTTAGAACAGATGTTGAAATTTTGGCAGTTCGATGAAGATGAATGTAAAGACTCAGCACCAGAACTATATTTTAGTGATGAAGAAAAAGAGATGGGTGATAAAATTATCACCCAACATACTGATGGAGAGTTTGGTTCTTTGCTTATATCAGATAGATATGACTACTCTATGGATAAGTTGATAGTAGATAAGCTAGATAATAAATTAAAGTATTTTTATTGGACAGAAAGACCAATCGAACAAACCTCTTTTGATTTCATAGATAAAGCTTTGGATATGAGAAATATGTCTATAAGAATGCAACTTTACATAAAATCTAAATCTAAGATAAATGTGGGAAATCAATGTGGAACATCTCAATTAGTGGTTAGATATTCTGATGTATTTTCCGTTCAAAGACAATTTCCTATGGCTGGAAACTTTGTAAGAGGTGAAGTTTATTTAGACCAAAAGAAAGTCAGAGACTTAGTAAATAGTTTGCCAGATAAATGGGATTCAAAAACAACAACGAGTAAAAAGTTCAAAGCCGATTTGATAAACTTTTTTGACAAAGAAGAATATAGAAAAAAGACTTGTTTAGAAGTAGGTTCTTCTTTAGGTCATGGAACTAGAGTTCTTAGTAGTTTATTCAGCAGAGTTACTGCTTTAGATAATCTGTATGAAAGGCACGAAGAATCTAAGAAACTAAACTCTGATAGAGATAATATAGAATATGTTACTATGGATGTGTACAATCAAAAGTGGGATTTTTGGAATATGCAAGTTGTGTTTATTGATTGTGTTCACGACTATGTTCATATTCAAAGTGATATAGAAAACGCTCTGAAGTTTGGAAAAGACACCATAATAGTATTTGATGATTATGGTTTGTTTCCTGATTTAAAACAATGTATAGATGAGTATGTAGATATGGGTAAATTAAAAGTTCTAAAAAAGATAGGACAGAAAAAAGGAACTTACTTCCCAACAACACAGAACAAAGTTCTTAAAGACTATGAGGGCATAATATGTCAAAGCGTATAATTTACACTTCTGTTTTTGGTGGGTATGATAAAGTTACAGAACAAAGTTCAAATGGTTGGGATTGGAAATGTTTTAGTGAAGAAACTCACACACCAATATATGAAGATAACAATAGGAATGCCAAAAAGTTCAAAGTTCTACCTCATAGATATTTGAAAGATTATGAATACAGTATATTTATAGATGGTAATATGAGTGTTGTCGGAAACTTAGATGAACTGATAGACAAATATTTAAAAGATTCTAACGTAGCTTTCTTTAGTCACAACAACAATCATTTAGATGCTAGAAATTGTCCTTATGATGAAGCTCAAACTATATTTGATTTAGGTGAAAGAAATATGAAAGCAACGCCTGAAAGAGGTATACTTAATTATAAAGACAATCCATTTGTAATAGAAAAACAGATGAACAGATATGCCAGTTTAGGTTTTCCAAAAGATAATGGTTTGATAACTGGTATGGTTATACTCAGAAGACACAATGAAAAAGATTGTGTGGAGACAATGGAAGATTGGTGGACAGAGATAAAGTATAATAGTAAAAGAGACCAATTAAGTTTTAATTATTGTGCTTGGAAAAACAATTTAAAGTTTAATTATATGGATGGTGATTCGAGAAACAATCAGTATTTTAAAAGAAGTGTAAACGCACATATAGGAAAGAAATGAAGAATATAATATTTATACCATACATAAAAAGAGAAGAAAACTTAACTGGTAAATCCAGCATAGGACATTCAAACAGACATCAAGGTTATGAGTATGGAATAAACTCGTGGAAGGCTTGGGCTGAGAAGAATGGACACGAAGTTTACATTATGTCAGACTTACTATGTCCAGAATCTCAGATGTTAATTACTTGGCAAAGATGGCAGGTTCTGAATATATTAGAACACAATGAAATAGAATATGACCAAGTATTAGTTGTTGATGCTGACTCAATAGTTCATCCAGATTGTCCTAACTTTTTTGAAATGACTGATAGAAAGTTTACAAGTCCACTTACAGATGGTGACTTTGAATGGATGAATAGAGCAATAAATGGTTACTCTAAGATGTTTTTTGATAAAGATTATTGTATACCATCTTATGAGTTTTTTCAAACTGGCTTTGTGATTATTAATAAAGACCACAAAGAGTTTTTTGATAAAGTGTTTGAATTTTACGAAACGAACAGACAGAAGATTATTGAATCCTATGACATACTTCTTACTGGTAGCGATATAACATTAATGAATTGTTTGAGAAAAGAGTTTGGGGTGGAGTTAAATACTTTACCAAGACAGTTTGGTATGATGGATATGGTTAGAAAGAATTTGTTCTACTATCATCCACAATGTTGGTGGAAAGATGAGTTGGACTTTCTTTACAACTCAGGTTGGGTTTATCAGTTCAACGCTATACCAAAAAATGATATGGGTAGAGACAGAACTTATTGGATGAAACGAGTCTATGAGGAGTTGTACAAATGAGATTATTAGTAACTGGTACAGAGGGTTTTATTGGAAAGAATGTTTATCAAAAACTTATGAAAATTGATGATGTCACTAAAGTAACTTGTTTAGAAAAAGATTATATGAATCATATTGGTTGGGAGTCTACACTAGCTAAGTGTGTTGAGGATTGTGATGCTATACTTCACATAGGTGCTATATCAGATACTATGCTGAAAGACCCAAATGAAATGTTAAAGTACAATTATCTATTTAGTAAAGAACTATTTGACTTAGCACAAATATATGATAAGAAAGTTGTATACTCATCATCAGCAGCTAACACAGGTGAGAGTGGAACACCATCTAATATCTATGGTTGGTCTAAATATTTAGCTGAAGAGTATGGTTGTTGTAGAGTTGAAGATTTTTATGCTCTAAGATATTTCAATGTTTACGGGCCTGGTGAAGAACACAAAGGTAAGATGGCTTCTGTAGCTTACCAAGCTCATCTAAAGGGTGATTTTAAATTGTTCGATGGTAAACCCAAAAGGGATTTTATTTACATAGATGATGTTGTTGACGCCACTTTGTATCCATTATTTAATGATGTAGAATCAGGTGTTTATGAGGTTGGTAGTGGAAAAGCTCGTTCCTTTGAGGATGTTTTAGAGCTGATGAATATATCATTTGATTACTGGCACAAAAATAATACACCAAAGGGTTATCAGTTTTACACAAAAGCAAATTCAAAATGTTTTATGGAAGGTTGGAAACCAAAGTATGATTTGGAAAAGGGGATAAAAAAATACAAAGAATATCTTCTTTTTGATGCTAATACTTAGAAAGGAAATATAGTGAAGATATATTGTATTTTATTTGATACTTTGCCAAGACATCCTGAAATGGAAGAATTGTTTAAATCAAAAGGTTTACATTTTGGAGATTATCTAACTCAGCCTGATACAGTCAATACATTAATCTCAATGTTTTCGGGAAATAGACCATCTGAAATGAGAGATAATGGAATAGGACACTCACATACATATGCTAATTTGTCTGAAGAAGATAAAGTTGTGTGGGATAAAAAAATATTATTTAAAGATTTGCCAGAAGATTGGAATATACACATTCATTCAATGCCCGAAACGAGAGGTGACAATAACTCAATTCCTGGTTGTTGGCCTATGTATAAATCGGCAAAAACATCACCAGGTTTGTACGACTGTAAATTAGTGCCAGATGATATATGTGGTAGATTTAGAGATTTCAAATTTTACGACTATGTACAATCATCAGACGAAAAGAACTTTATAAAAGAAATGCAGAAGTTACCATCAGATGAAAATCATATGGTTATTTTAAAATATAATCATTATCACGATGTTGAAAGAGGGAAACAAAAAGATGTACTTGGTTTGTTTAAAGGCATAGTTGAGACAATAGATTTTGAAGAAGAAAATTCTTTGTTTTGGATATTTGCTGACCACGGTGAACCAGAAAACATAACTATAACTCATAATCCACCTGATTCATTTTTGTCGTGGATAAGCGTTACTGATAATATAACCAATAAAAAAGTTACTAAAAGTAAAATAGCATCCATAGACTTTAAAAATAATGTATTAAACAGAGTTCTAAATAAAAACTTACCAAATGATATTTTAGATGAAGTAGATATGGGTAGGATATATGTTACAGAAGACAGTCGTTCTGCAGTTAGTGAATATAATTGTACTAGCGTATCTGCTATTAAAGCGTTAGATGAGGATAGGTACATACAATATTGTATGCACAATGGAGGAGCTCCACATGGAATCTATGATAACTACAAAGAAGCTGCTAGAATATATAAAAGAGAGTATGGTAGTGATGGTGATTTAGGTGTCGTAAATAGAAAATGGGAAGACATCGATTTAAATCACAACACGATCGTAGAATTAAAAGATTACTTATCAAACGGAATTTGGAAATGGTATTTTAGATATGTTCAAGGCCATTCGTACTAAATTAGTATATGTTGGGATGTGTGCTGATTTAATTCATCACGGACATCTTAATGTAATAAAAGAAGCACAAAAATATGGTAAGGTTGTAGTTGGTTTACTTACCGATTCGGCTATAGCCAGTTACAAAAGATTACCTGCGCTTGGTTATGATGAGAGAAAAATAGTTGTGGAGAATATAGTTGGTGTTCACAAAGTAATACCACAAAGCACATTAGACTACATACCTAATATAGAAAAGTTAAAACCAGACTATGTAGTTCACGGAGATGATTGGAAAGAAGGGGTTCAAAAGCAAGTTAGGCAGGGAGTAATTGATAAGTTAAAAGAATGGAATGGTAAGGTTATAGATGTTCCATACACAAAAGGAGTTTCGTCTACTAAGTTACATAATCATCTAAAAGAAATCGGAACTACTCCCGATGTGAGAAGAAGGATGCTGAAAAGGTTGTTAGAATCAAAACCAATAGTTAGAGTTTTAGAAGCCCATAATGGTTTGACTGGTTTGATTGTAGAGAAAACAAAAGTTGGTAATGATGAATTTGATGCTATGTGGTTAAGCAGTCTTACTCACTCAGCTTCAAAGGGAAAGCCGGATAATCAATATGTAGACATAACCACAGTTAGTCAGACTTTAAGTGAGATATTTGATGTGACAACAAAACCAATGATTGTAGATTTAGATAATGGTGGGATGGTTGAACACTTCAAATTTACAGTGAGGACATTAGAAAGAACTGGTGTATCTGCTGTGATAATTGAAGATAAGATTGGTAATAAGAGAAACTCTCTTTTCAAAGATACTTCTAATCAGACGCAAGATAATCCAAATGATTTTGCAGAAAAAATATCAGAGGGTAAAAAGTCTTTGGTAACAAAAGAGTTTATGATTATAGCTAGAATAGAAAGTTTAATATTAGGAAAAGGTATTGATGATGCCATATACAGAGCTAGTATGTACATCAATAATGGAGCTGATGGTATTATGATTCATAGTAAAAGTAAAGATGAGGGAGAGATAATGTCTTTCTCAAAAAGATACAAAAAATTTAAGAAAAAAGTTCCTTTGGTAGTTGTACCATCTACTTATAATAAAGTAACAGAAAAAGAATTAATTAAAGCTGGAGTAGATTTGGTTATTTATGCTAATCACTTACTTAGAAGTTCATATCCAGCTATGGTTAATACCGCTGAATCAATATTAAAAAACAAAAGAAGTTATGAGGCAAGTGAAGAGTGTTTACCAATAAAGAATGTTTTAGAGTTGATACCAAATGATTAGTTTAAGTGATGTTTCAGAATCTTATGATTTCTTTACTGGTGTGCCAGATAGTAGATTGAAACCATTCATAAAAGAAATAGAAGATTCACCTTTCAAACACATACCAGCTTTGAATGAAGGACAGGCTATTGGTATTGCAGTTGGTGCAGAGTTAGCTGGTATGAAGAGTTGTGTTTACTTACAAAATTCAGGACTTGGTAATTGTATAAATGCTTTAACAAGTCTTTGTATACCACATAATATACACCCACTTTTGGTGATAGGACATAGAGAAGGATTGCCACAACATAAGGTTATGGGTGAAGTGGATGAGAAGATGTTAAAATTAATTGGATATATGGATTATATAATAGTATGAATAGTAGAGATTCTGTATTAAGAACCATTTATAGTTACCACGACAATGGAACAATATTTATCACTAGCACAGGTTATATTTCTAGAGCTATGTATAATTTGTATCCAGATAATAAAAATATATTCTATATGCAGGGAAGTATGGGTTTAGCTCCGTGTATTGGATTGGGTATGGCTGCTAATACAGACAAAAAGGTAGTTGTAATAAGTGGTGATGCAGCTTTACTAATGCACTTAGGTATAACACACACTATAGCTGAACATAAATTAGATAACCTTTTTGTTTATGTTTTGGATAATGGTTGTCACGAATCAGTTGGTGGGTTTAAGTGTGCTGAATTAGATGAAAGTTATAAAGGTGTAAATAAAATATTCAAAATCAATAAGGATGGTAAAACAGAAAGAGTTGGTTTAGATTGTTTTCAAAATACGAAACAAATAAAGGAGTTATTTTGAGAGGATATAGTGGCACACTTTTAGTATGTTCCGAATCCACTAAAGATTTTATGAATGGATTTGATAAAGTCAGAGTTGTAAAAGGAGCGCCCGATGTTAGTATTTTAGATGAAGTCGGTGCTTACGAAAAAGTTACAGCTATAGGTGGTGGTGCTGTAATAGATACTGCCAAAATATTATCTAAGAATCCTATAGTAGCTTATCCAACTACAGCATCAGGTGCTACAGAAACTTCTTGGTCTGTGTATTGGGATGGGGATAATAAGATGAGTCTAAAAAGACTTAAACCGAGAGAGGTTATAATAAACTCAGACTTTTTAAATTTACCAAAAAAAGTTATAAGGAGCACAACTTGTGATGTTGTAAGTCACTTTTTAGACAGTATGTTTTCAAAGAAGTCAACAGAAGTTAGTGAAGATTATTGTGATAGAGGGTTGAGTCTTCTTAGAAGAAAAGGTAGTATCGTAGATTTAATAAGAGCTGGTAGATTGGGTGGTAAAGCTATAGAGATAACTGGAACTAACTTACTACACTCACTATCTTATCCACTAACAGGTATTTATGGAACACCACATGGAGAGGCTTTAGGATATTTTTTACCAAAAGTATCAAAATTTATGGGAGTGGATGTCAGCGACATAACAGAGGAAGTGAACTTATCAACTTGTAGAGTAGATATGGAACTAATCATAGATGAGGCTCTAAAATATAATAAGATTCACGAATGTAATATATTTATTAATAAATCAATTTTAATGGAGGTTTTAATATGAAGTATTTAATTACAGGTATAACTGGTTTCGCTGGTCCTCATTTAGCAAAGTTATTGTTAGATGAAGGTCACGAAGTGCATGGTGTAGTTAGAACTGCTAATGGTAGAGAAATGGATTTGGTTGATGTAATGACTGTAAAAGAAATTGAATCTATCAGATTTCATTATGTAGATCTTAAAGATTATATGGGATTACAAAAAGTTCTTTTAGAAAACTTTGATGGAGTATTTCATCTAGCTGCTCAAAGTCACCCACCCACAAGTTTCTTAGAACCTGTTATGACTTGGAATGACAATGTTTCAGCAACTATGAATTTGATTACATTATTAGAGGGTAAAGAAACAAAATTAATGTTTTGTAGTACCTCTGAGGTCTATGGTGATACAGGTAAAGATGTTGGATTGTTAGGCGTTGATAGTAAACTTTTACCGAGCAATCCTTATGGAGCATCTAAAGCGGCAATAGATTTGTACTTACAAGAAAGGTTTAATAATCAAAAAGTTAGAGGATTTATTACTAGAGCATTTAGTCACACAGGTCCAAGAAGAGGTAAGATATTTAGTATTAGTTCTGATGCTTATCAAATAGCTAAAATGGAGTTAGGCTTACAAGAAAAAGTGCTTAAAATAGGAAACCTACAAACAGAGAGAGTGGTAATTGATGTTAGAGATTGTGTTAATGCATATTATAAACTAATGCAAACAGATAATAGTAATGGTAATGTCTACAATGTTTGTGGTGAAGAAGTACATAAAATGCAGTATTATACAGATTGTCTAATAGAAGCTTCCTCTTTAAATTATGATGATGTCGAACAGAGAATCCATAAACCATTTTATAGAGACATAGATATTCAAGTTCAAATAGGTGATGTTAGTGATTTGAAAAGGGATACTGATTGGCAACCTGAAATTCCATTATCTCAAACTATGTCTGATTTGTTACATTATTGGATTAGTAAGCTAAAGTAAATATGAGTCATTGTCAACATTTCAAAGGTGATAGGCCTTGTAAATACTATTGGATAGATAGGTCGTGGGATTGTAGTAATTGTCAACATTACACAACATATGACAAAAGGATATTATTGATAAAATTAGATGAATTAGGTGATGTGGTAAGAAGTACAGCTTTAGTTGAGGGTTTGAAAAAAAAATATAAAAAATCACAGATAACTTGGTTGGTTGCTAAAAATGGTAAATACTTTCTGAATAACAATCCGTACATAGATAGGATTTTACAATATGATAATGAAAGTGTTAGACAATTACAATGTGAAAAATTTGACTTAATAATAAATTTAGATAAAGATTCTAAAGCTACTTCTTTAACTATGATGATTGATTCTGATATTAAAAGAGGTTATGGTTTGAGTAAAGATGGTTATGTTGTGCCACTTAACGATGGTGCTAATAACTCTTACTACTCTAGCTTAGATAATTGGGGGAGAAAAATTGAAGAAACAAAAAGTTATCAAGAGTTGATATTCGACATATCAGAAATAAGTTACGATGGAGAAAAGCCAAAGATATTTTTAGATGATGGTGGTTTGTTTAAAAGTAAGTTTTACGAAAAGTATAATATAAAAGAGGATGATAATTTAATTATGTTCAATACTGGTGCGAGTTCAAAATACGAACACAGAATTTGGACAAAAGAAGGTTATCGTAAATTAGCTAAAAAGTTATTGTTAGATAATAAAAATAAAGTTATACTAACAGGTTCAGATTTAGAATTAGAGAGAAACGATTATATAGGTAAAGATTTAAATGTTATTAATACCACATCTAATTATAACATTGAAGAGTTTGTATATCTTCTTCAATTATCTGATGTAATAGTTACAGGTGAGACTTCTGCTATGCACATAGGTATTTCTTTGGGTAAAAAAATCATTGGATTTTGGGGTTCTTTGCCACCCAATCTTGTAAATCTTTATGGATTAGGTAAAAAACATTACTTAAAAGATTTAGATTGTATTGGATGTTATGGTCAGTTTGAATGTCCTTACGATGCAAAGTGTATGAAAGATATAAAAGTAGATGAGGTTTATAAAAGTGTAGGAGATGTCTTATGGAATTAGAAATAATTTTTTCACAATTCAATGTAAATACGAGGGGTTGGAAAAATTTTGGGATGACACATAGATTAGATCCTACATACTCAAGTGTGAAACAATACTTTCCTAATGCTAAACTAACTTTATTTACAGATGATGAGAGAATGGCTGATGGTTATGATGATGTTGAGGTAAAGGTTGTTGACGAAAAAGACTTTATTCAATCCAAACAGCATCATAAATGGGGTTGGAACAACGCAGACTACTATCAAATATATGGTTTGTTAAACTCTTCTGCAGAGGTTGCTATATCAGTTGATTCTGATATAATGTTCGTAAATGATGAAGTTAAAACATTAGTTCCTATAATAAAAAAGTTTGGTGTTTGTTGTCCTGTTAATGCTAGAGGTTTAGTAAAAGTAGATGGAATACACACTCGTGGAAATGATGGAGACTATCATATTGGAGAAGATGAAAGCCGTGGAAATATAACCACTTATGATTTGTGGTGGAATGGATTTCATACAAAGAATGATAGAGGTAGAAAATTATTAGAAGAATTTGCTAGATTGATGAAAGAAAATCCAAAGAGAAGCCCATTACAATACAGTAGAGCTGCTTGGAATACTGGCGTACACCCATATGTTTTACCAAAACAATGGGGCGTTGGTTGTTACGATGTAGGTTGTGGTGAAGAAATAATATTACATCTCGGACATATTGAAGTGCAAGATTATTATTTAGAGAGTAGAATATAATGAGTAAAGTAGCAGTTATAGTAGAAACGAGAGAACACGATGCTTTACCATTTGTTCTGAATAATGTTATGTCTATTTTGCCAGAAGATTATAGTCTACAAATATTTCACGGTACATCTAACTATGAATACGTTTATGATTCCGTTGAAAACGATATGATGTTGCTTGACAAAGAAGTTGAGTTTACAAATTTAGGTATAGATAGTGTAACTCAAGAAGGTTCTAGCTTAGAAATTATGTTGAAAGAAGATTTTTGGAATAAAGTAGTTGGTGAAACTGTATTATATTTTGAGTGTGATTCTATGTTATGCCCTAACTCAGAATACAAAGTGGAGGATTTTGAACACTTTGACTATATCGGTGGTTATTGGGGTAACGAATTGGGAATGATGAATCAAAAATATAATAGAGTTATGAATGGTGGTATATCTATTAGAAAAAAAAGTTTTATGTTAGATATTATAAAAAATAGATTACAGCCATATTTAGATAATGGTGGCAATCCGTGTGAAGACTATTTTGTGTCTGAAATGGTTGAGGATAAACCTACTTACGAAGAGGTATTATCATTCTCAATAGATTGTGGTTATATGTATCCTATAAATGATAAAGCTCCTTTTGGTTTGCATAAACCGTGGGGTGAAGTCAAAAGTAAAGGTCACGGAAAATACTATGATGATATTAAAAAAGTATGTAAAGATGTAGAAAAATTGGAGATTTACAATGTATAGAGCAGGCGAAACAATGAGACTTGAAGAAGTCAGAGATATGGGCATCAATCCAAATGCTATATTAGATATAGGAGCTCACACAGGACAATTTCATAGTTGGTCTAAAAGAGTTTGGCCTGATGTTGGTGTATTTATGATAGAGGCTAATCCACTACACGAAAGTCACTTAGATAAACTAGCTATGATGAATGGTGATAACTATTTAATAGCTGCTTTAGGAGATGAAGAAAGGGAAGTTACTTTTTACACCCGAAGTGACAAACCACACACAGAGGGTAACTCATACTACAAAGAAGCTAACTATTGGGATATACCACAGTTAGTGCAAGAAAGCAAAATAAAATTGAAAAAATTAGATAATATTTTTGAAGATGAGGCTACCTTTGAACTAATTAAAATAGACACACAAGGTTCTGAATTAGATATATTAAAAGGTGGTAAAGAATTAGTCAAAAGAGCTTTAGCAGTTGTTTTAGAGGTATCTCTCATAGAATATAATGAGGGTGCGCCTTCAGCTGAAGAGACTATAAACTATATGAATAAAATTGGTTTTGAAGAGAGAATGAGTATCGGAGAACATTACGATGGTGAAACCATAGTTCAAAAAGATATACTATTTACAAATAAGGAGTTAGTTAAATGAAGAAAGAGTTTTTAGATTTAGGTAGACAACCTATAGCAAATAAGTTTTTAAGAGAAGAAGAAATTAATGATGAGTTCTTCTTTGATTTAAAAGTAGTTTTTGATGAAGAGACTAAATTAGTTTCTATGAAGGACTTCGTAAAGCCAGAGTTGATGTTCAATGAAGATTACAAATACAATACATCATTGTCTACACCAATGGTTAATCACTTCAGAGATACTGCACAAATGTTAGATGAAAGGTTTAAACCTAATAAAGTATTGGAGATAGGTTCTAATGACGGTCCTTTCATAAGTAATTTTGAAAAAGAAAATTCTATTTGTGTAGAACCTTGTGATAATTTTGCAAAGATTACAGCAGATATGGGATACAGAACAAGAACAGAGTTTTGGACAACAGAACTTTCTGAACAGATAAAATCATCTGATGGTGAAATGGACTTAATTTACTCTGCTAATTGTATATGCCACATACAAGACTTAGATGATTGTTTTTCAGCAGTCGCTAACTTACTTAGTGATAAAGGAGTGTTTGTATTTGAAGACCCATCTTTGCTTAGGATGTTAGAAAGAGGTTCATATGACCAAATATATGACGAACACGCGCATGTATTTTCAGTCACAGCACTCGATAATATTTTAAGAAAGAATGGTTTGATTATATTTGATGTTGACAACTTATCAGTTCACGGTGGTTCTAATAGAATCTATGCTAAAAAACCAAATATTCCATCTAACAATACTATAAGTGAAAATGTTCACAACAATCTAAAAGAGGAAGAATCTTTTGGAGTTGGTAATTTTGAAACATATGAAATATTTGCTAAAAGAGTTAAAGACTCAAAAGATGAATTAGTCAGATGTTTGAGCAATCTAAAACATAATGGTAAATCAATAATCAGTATTGGTGCCACATCAAAGTCTACCACTGTATTTAATTACTGTGGTATCGATAGTTCTTTGATTGATTGTATCACAGACACAACGCCCGATAAACAGAACTTACTTGCGCCTGGTAGTCACATACCTGTTGTAGATAGAGAGTCGGTAAATCTAAATGACTATGACTATGCTTTCTTAGGTGCTTGGAACTTCAAAGAAGTTATCGCTAATAAAGAATCTGATTTTGTTCAGAATGGTGGACAATTCATAACGCATGTACCAAAAATAATGATGTTTTCGTAAAGGAGAATGATATGTATTATAATGAAGATGATAGAGCTCAAAGGTTATTAGATGTCTTTGAAGTTTTAGATGGACAGATAAATGTTTCGTATGTTAATAGTACAGAACATATTGTAGCTTGGCACAAACACGATATACAATCTGATTACTGGACTTGTATAAAAGGTTCTTTTAAAGTGGGAATGGCTACGGAAGAAGATGGTTGTGAATTTGTATATCTTTCAGATAAGAATCCACAAGTGATTGAGATGAAGCCAGGTGTGTATCACGGATACAAAGCACTGGAACCGGGCTCTATATTATTGTATTATTTAACAGAAAAATACAATCCAAATGATGAGTTTAGAGCACCAGTTGGACATTTTGGAGAAGAGTGGGGAAGAGCAAATAAATGAAAAACTACTTAGAGGAGTATATGGATTTCTATTCTGAAAAGAACAACTTAGATAGAGGTTCTGTTGGAAGAGTTTTTTACAAATCTATGGAGGCATTTGATGATGATAAAGGTTGGAATGGTGAGGGTTTGTTAAAGCTTGGAGACACTATGGCAGAGGTTATGCAGTGGAAATACATTTCAAAAGAGAGGGAAAGTAGTTTCTATAACGATGACAGAATAGATTTTAGAAAAATGTATATTTATATGCAAGATTTAGATTTAATGAGAATGTTATCTTACGGTCCTTCACTAAATGAAGAACATTTGAAAGATATTACAAAATATTTTGTTACTAATTTGTGTGATAAATATAATCATAAAGATAATGAAGATTTAAAAGAAATATCAATAGTTGACTATGGTTGTGGTTTAGCTTATTGGACAATATCTATTTGTAAACAATTAACCGAAATGGGAATCCCAAATAAATTGACATTGGTAGACATTAACAGAGAATCTTTTGTTGAATTTTTAGATTATCTCTGTAAAAAAAGAAATATTAATTATGAATTTATAGAAGTTACGCATAGTAAATTAGTTCCCGAACTACCTAAATTTGATTACGCACATATTATGGCAGTTTTAGAACATACTTCAGAGCCTGAAGAAATTGTTGAAGAATTAGTTGAAAAAGCAAGACACGGTGCTGTTATATTTGGAACATTTTACGATGATCCTTTTGATGACTTTGAACATATATCATATGATTTAAGTGGTTGTAGAGAAATATTGGAGAACAACAAAAACCCCGAATGGGAGATTACAAATGTTGGTTCTTATTGGAATGATGAGACAACTGTTTATCAGATTTTAAAACCTAATGAGGAATGGAACTAAATGACAACAATTGATGATGTAAAAAGATTTAACCTAAAGTTCTTTGATGAGCCAGATGGTAGATTAGCACCAATTGAATTTGGTAAAGATGTACCATTTGAAGTGAAAAGAATGTTCTATGTGTTTGATGTACATAATCAAAATGACAGAGGAAAGCACAGTCATTACAAAACCAAACAATTACTGATTTCTATAAAAGGTTCTGTCAATGTTAAATGTTTAGATGGTATGGGTGGAGTCGGAGAGTGGCAACTTAAAACACCTTGGAGTGCTTTATACATACCCGAAATGATTTGGGATGAACAAATATATGATTCTAAAGATTCTATATTATTAGTGTTGTCAAATACAAATTACGATCCTTCTGATTATATAGATGATTGGGAAGAATTTAGGAGAATAAAGAATGGCTGAAACACCTGTTAAAAAAGAAGATGATTGGAGAATGAGAGGAACTATAACTCATTGTCATACACCATATCCGTGGATGACTATAGAAAATTTCCATCCGTCAGAACCGATGGTAAGAGCAGCTGCAGAGAGCTTTGATGATGTAAAAGATTGGGTTCATTATGGTGGTGGAGAAGATGGACAAATTCAATATTGTTCTAAGTTAGGTCGTGAAAATGTACCGCCACCTGCATTACTTTTATTAGATTATATAGCAACACATTTAAACCCTGATTTAATGATGGGGTTCGATACTAAATGTTTTCCCGATATGTCTCACTATGGTGGTGGTATGATGATTACACCTAACAGAAATGATGAGGGTGGTTATTTAGGAATGCATGTTGATGCAAGTCATCACGGAATAAACAAAGATTGGAAAAGAGAGTTTAGTGCTATACTTTGTCTGTCAGAAGATTATGATTCATCTTTTGATTTGGTTGTTAATGATGGGAAAAGAAAAGGAACTATACCTTATAAATTTAACCAACTGAATGTATTCAAATGTTCTGAAAACTCGTGGCATGGATTGCCTGAAATATCAAAGGGCAAGGATAGAAAAACTTTAGGTGTTATGTTTTGGTCTAAAGATGAAGAAGGAAAACAAATAAAAGCAAAATTCAATAAAAATTTGGAGTGGTAATATGGCAAAAGTATTAGATTTAGATAAATATAAAGCTGGAATAGGAACTTCTAGTGAACCGTGGTGGAAAGATACTGATGAATCACCAAAAGAACTTTGGGATAAAGTCTACAAAGACAATTATTTGAATTGGTGGCATCCTGATTCTAAGAGTGGTGAAGGAACTGTAAAACAGGCTGAAAGAAGAATAGGAATAATAAATGATATTGTAAAAGAATATGATATTAAAACAGTAATGGATATTGGATGTGGAGATTTGTATTGGGCTACTAGATTAGACTTTAGAAACATAACAAGATATGCTGGGTTAGATGTTTCATCTGAATGTGTTGCTCAAAACTTATACAAAGAAACAAAAATATTAGAGATGTACCAATGTGATATTACAAATCCAGAAGACAATAGAAGATTTCACTTTGCTAGAACATTTACACATAGACAAAAAGGTTGGGATTTAGTTCTTTTATTTGATATATTAAATCATTGTATTCAATCAGAGATAGAAGAGATAATTAGTTTTCTAAAGAAAGCAGATGTTAAGTATGTTTTAACTAACAACTTTTCTCTAAAAAGAATGGAATGGGAGAACAACGAGTTTGAAAACACTCCCGAAGAAACAGGTATTTGGTGGCCAGGCCATTGGGATGGTAAAACAAAAGATGTTAGAAATATGCCAGTTAATTTAGATTTACATCCAGATTGGAACTACAAAAAAGTATTTTCTGATGAAGAGTTTCACCTAACGACATCAGAAAGTGGAACGCAAATGCCACAAGGAAATGAATGTATAGAACTTTATAAACTTAATGACTAAAATATTAATAACAGGTGGTGATGGTGAGTTTTGTAAACACTTAGTTAGAGAAGGAAAAGATTTATCATTTCTAACACCATCTAAAAAAGAAGCTGATATAAGAGATTATTGGCAGTTAGACAGATACTTTTATACACATCAATCTGAGTTTGATGTGGTGATTCACGCAGGCGCTATAACAAGACCAATGGTTATACACGAAGATAATCCAAAGTTAAGTATAAAAACAAATATAATTGGCACCTCTAATGTTGTTTTGATGTGTGAGAGATACAATAAAAAAATAGTGTACATATCTACTGATTACGTTTATGAGGGAACAGATGGTAATTACAAAGAGAAAGATGCTTTAAAACCATTCACAAAATATGGTTGGTCTAAATTAGGTGGAGAGTGTGCTGTTCAAATGTATGATAATCATTTAATATTAAGAATGGCTATGAATAAAAAACCATTTCCACATCCAAAAGCTCTGATAGATATGAAAAAAAGTTTAATGTGGATTAAAGATGCTGCGAGTGTTACTTTGAAATTATTGGATGAAACTGGCACAATTAATGTTGGTGGTAAATCACAATCCGTTTATGATTTTGTAAAAGAAGAAAACCCTAAAATAAAACCAATTTTATTAGATGATATACCTGATGTAAATATGGCTACAGATTGTTCTATGGATACGACAAAAATGAAAATGTTACTAAAAATGAAAAAGGTAATAAGTGAGCATTAAAAGTTATATAGGAAAAAAGAAAGTATGTGTAGTTGGACACAATGGTTATGTTGGTTCTACACTTTACAATTCACTGCTTGATAATGGTGTGGTGGTAACAAAAATAGATGATTTGGATATTAGTAATCCAAACGATCCTTTATGGGAACTTTTTGAAATATATCGATTTGATGTTATATTTTGGTTAGCCTCAGCTGATTTATCTTCTATACCGAGTAATATGAAAGAGAAGGATATTGATGGTTTACTCAAAGAAAGAGATGTTAATTGTGATTCTCTTTTATATTTACACAAAGCTCTTAATGGACAGACACCAACAATTGTATTTACCAGCTCTACAAACATCTATGGAGATGTATCAGAGAAAGTAGTTTCGGAAAATACAAATGAAAATCCACAAACCTTATGGCAATCTCATAAAATACTATCTGAAAATTACATAAAGATTTTGTTTCCAAACTCTATCTCTTTGAGAATACCGAACATATTTGGAATTATACCAAACTATAGTAATGAAAATACATACTTTAGACCTGTAGTAAATAAAGTTATTCGTTGGGGTATTGAAAAAAGAAAGTTAATGTTATACAAAAATAAAAGTTGTTTTAGAGATTACCTACATATTTATGATCTGATAGAAGCTCTTTTATTAGCTGGTTTACAGAAATCAACTGAAAAAAGATATTATAATTTAGGTTGTGATAATAGCTTAACGATTGAAGACACTTGGAATATTATAGCTGAGTGTCTTAACAATATACCTATAGAATATGATGATAGGGAATTAAGTGATATGGAAACTCGTAGTTTTACTTCAGATTATACTGAGTTCAAAAAGTTAACGGGGTGGAATCCTAAGTATACATTACGTTATGGTATAGAGGAAAGTATAGAACAAATAAAAAAGGTTATAAATGATTCAACTGTTTCACATAAATAATCATACAATAGATACTTCAGAGTTTAGTAATTTACTACACGATGAAATAGTAATTGAATACGAAAAAGAGATAGCTAGTTATGTTGGTGCTAAATATGCTTGTGCGGTAAATAGTGCAACTAACGCTATATATCTGATAATGAAGATGGAAGAGTTTTACAAACCTCGTGTGATAACTATTCCAAGCATAATCCCGCCTGTAGTTGCTAACGCCATAATAACAAGTGGTAATACAGTTAGATTTAGTGACGATGTGGATTGGGTTGGTGACTCTTACATTCTACATAAATTCAGAGAATACAAAGTTGTCGATTCTGCTCAAAAATTAGAACCACAACAATTTACAAAAGAGTGTGAACCAAATGATATTATGTTTTTTAGTCACTATCCAACAAAACCTTTAGGTGGAGCTGATGGTGGAGTAATTGTTACAGATGATTACAACAAATATAAGTGGATGAAAGAAGCTGTTCTAAATGGAACAACGTTTGCTAATAACAATTGGGAAAGAGGTATATCTTTTCCTGGTTATAAGTTTTATATGAGTTCCATTCAAGCAAAAATAGTTATGAATAACTTTGTAAACTTTGACAAAAAAATGAGAGGTTTAGGTAGTTTGGTTGATACTTATAATAAAGAATTAGGTTATAATAATACGAGTAAACATTTGTATAGAATAGAAGTTTTAGATAATAAGAAATTCGTAGACAATATGAGAAGAGCTGGTATAGTATGTGGTATACATTATTCGGCTCTTCACAATAATTCAATATATCGTAATGAAGAAAAATTTGATTGTCCTAAATCAGAAAAAGTAGAGAAAAGAACTGTTAGTTTACCTATGAATGAGAGATTGAGTTTTAATCAATTAGAGTACATAATTGACAAAGTAAAGGAGAATATCTAATGTCAGACTTTTATCTTAGTGACAGAGAGTTTAACGGTCCTCGTGATAAGGGAAAGTTAGAGCCAGTATACACTAAACTTTATGAGTTGGTAAAAGATATTAAACCTAATAATATAGTTGAGTTAGGAGTTGGTTCGGGTGCCTGTACTGTTGCTATGACTAGAGGATTGGAACAAGCAAATCCTAATGGTAGATTGATTGGATTCGATACTTTTACTGCTTGGGGTGGAATCAAAACAGTATATCAGAAATTACTATCACGAAGCCTAAACAATTTCATAGATGATATGAGAGAGGGTAGTGTATTTGATTTATGGGTAAGTAATCCAACTGATTTTGATTTTTTGTGGATAGATATCGACAACACTTGGAAAAGTGTATATGATGTTGTTTTTGGTAATGAGAAGATACTAAACCAAATAAAAGATGGTAGTCCTGTTTATATAGAAGGTGGTGCTGATGCACATCCTCGAATGAATAAAAATACTCTCAATGATTTTCACAATAGTTTGGGTAAAGAAATTTTCAGTTTTGAAGTTCTTTCAGGTTTAAGAGTTAGTATCTCAAAATTAGAAATAAATTGGGATTTAGTATGAAAAAAATATTAGTATTAGCAACTGGTTGGCATTTTAGTTCTCATTTTTATGAAGAGATGGTTAAACAAAAAGTGCCTGATGGTTGGGAAGTTGATTACTTTTGTATCGCACATAGAGCGCCTGAAGATGATAATACCATAACTGAAAAACAATACATAAGAGATTCAGAGCCTGAAAACTTCTTAAATGAGATGGATAAACAAATGTATGAGTATCCAATAACTGAAGAAGATTTAACTAATTTAGGATGGATTTATTTGTTGGAAGATAATACTTGTTGTGATGGTGAAATATTCAATCAATGGGCAGACAATAAAAATCATAACTATGAGGACTATGATATAATATGTTTAACTCACGATGATAACTACATACTATCAGATAATCTGTTTATGGATATGTTAGAAAACAACATTAAAATACATAAACCTATAATAGAAAGTAGGTATGGTAGAGCTAAACATCAGTTCCATACTGAAGAAGTTGCTATCAATGATATTGATTGGATGTTTATAGAGAATGGTTATAGTGAACACGTTCCAAAAGCTTTTACACCAAGATCTTCTTTCTGTTTCTTCAAAAAAGAATTGGTTGATTTACTACCTAATAATAGATTTGATATTACAGAAACAGCTACTGGTGGTAAGTTGATGAGTAGAGTTGGAGAAACAAAAAGTTTTGATAATCATATGGATTTAAATGATTGGAATAGTCCTGTTGGAACATTGAGAGAATGGTTGTACAATGTGAAGCCGGATTTAGGAATGTTAAATCATTGTGGTTGGTTTTCAGTATCAGCTCAAAGAGTTAGTCGTTATTGTATAGAAGGAGAAAGAGGACTTGTCAGTAAACATCAAAGTGATTGTGGTAAATACATACCAATGTTACAGAAAGAATTAGAAGAAATAGGGATGCTTTAGTGGATATAAGAACACCAATAATTCACGATAGACATTTAGTCAAAGAAGCTTTTGAGGTTCTAAAAAGTCAGACAGAACCTAATATATTTACACATCCGAAAGATTTGACAATATTGACTTGTAGAAATGAAGGTTCATTAGAAGACAGAATTATAGATAGTTTAGTTGGATATGATAAGATTTCTATATTAGAGGCTAATACAAAATATTTAGGTTTAGATTTAGTCGTTCTAAAAGATGCTAGATTACCTTGGAGAAACACATTTAAATTTGAAATGATTAATGATTATCTCCAATCAGGCAAATGTACTACAGAATATTTTATGTTTTGTGATGCTGTTGATGTTATATTTGTAGACCATCCAAATAAAGTTATTGATATATTTAAATCTTTTAATTGTCAAGCTTTGTTTATGTCTACCTCTTCATTAGATGGATATAATTGTATGCCAGAGGTATTGAATTGGGTTCATAATATTAATGGAGGAATACCTCGTTATCTAAATAGTGGTGTTTACATTGGTAAGACATCTTTTGTCAAAGAGCTATTTGAGATGGCTATGGAGTATGCTTTACCACACGGAGTTATTATGGATGAATACAGAGAATACTTAGCCAAAGAACCAAAGGACTATCCGCATGGCTCACAAGACCAAGACATAATCAGATATTTAGAACCAAAACTTTATCCAAGATTAAAGGTGGATTACGAAAATAAAATGGCGTTTAGGAGTTAGATTGAAAGTAGCTTTCTTTTCAGAAACAGGTAATAATCAGAAGTATCCACGAGACTTTCCAAATGCTCGTACAGAGGTGGCTTGGTGTTTAGCTTTAGATGCTCCGATGTGTCACCTACAACATTTACCTAATGAAAGGTTTGATTTAGGAATTGTTATTATTCCTAAAAACAATCCTATTGTGGATTTAAATCATATCAGAACTATTTGTGATAATGTTGCTGTGATGCAAGAAGGCCCACATTGGTTCTTTCAAGATTACACTGTAGAACAACAATTTCATTATTACAATACCTTAGTTGACGCAGATTGGGTTTACTGCCACAATGAATCAGATGTGAATTACTTTTTAGGTTTAGGTTGTAAAGATGTGAGAGTTATGAGAAGTCTAATGATTACTGATGGATTCAACAGAAGAGAGTTCGGTTGGAATGATAGCGTAATGATTGGTGGTAACTTTGTTAGTTGGTATGGTGGATTTGATTCTTACATAGTAGCTAGTGAAATAGGATACCCTATGTCAGCACCATCGATGGGTAGAAAACAAAAGCAAGAAGATGCTATTGAAGACATAGATTATCTACCTTATATGAATTGGAGAGATTGGTTAGATACATTAGGTGGTTTTAGTATAGGTGTTCATTTAATGAGAACACACGCAGCTGGCACATTCGCTATGAATTGTGGGTTTCACGGAACACCTTGTATTGGTTACAAAGGATTAGATACGCAAGAGATACTACACCCACTAACTACAGTTGAAGTTGGTGATTTAGATGGAGCTAAAGAAATTGCTAGAAAACTAAGGTCACAAAAGTTTTGGGATTTGTGTAGTGATACGATACTCAAAAGATTTGAACAAAACTATACAGAAGAAAAATGGAAAGAAAATTGGAGAGTTACAAATGGATGATAGAATTATAAGTTTTATACAACCGAGTAGAAACAATTTAAAGTACCTTAAATGGTCTTACAATAGTATCCGTAAAAACTTAGGTTATCGTCACGAGATATGTTGGGCTGATGATTTCTCTGATGATGGAACTTGGGAGTGGATGCAGAAAACTGCTGAAAAAGATATGAATGTAAAAATTATGAGGAATGAAGGACCTGATAGGTTAGGACATACCATACTATATGATAAGTTGGTAGATATGGCTACAAGTGATATAGTAATGATATATCATGCGGATATGTATGCTTGTCCCGAGATGGATACAAACGTTCTAAAACACCTACAGCGTGGTAAAGTCGTTTCAGCAACACGAATAGAGCCACCATTACATCCAGATGGACCTGAAAAGATATTGGTAGACTTTGGCATAGAACCAGAAGAGTTTGAAGAGGAGAAACTGATGGATTGGTTGCTAACTGATATGAAAGTCTCAACAAATGTGGGTAGAACTACTGAGGGAATATTTGCTCCGTGGGCTATATACAAAGATGATTTCTTGGCAATCGGTGGACACGATCCTCTGTACGCTCCACAATCAAAAGAGGACTCTGATATATTTAATAGGTTTGTATTAGCTGGATACGAAACAATACAGACTTGGCAAGGGTTTGTATATCATATGACTTGTAGAGGTAGTAGATTCAAAGATGGTGCTATGAGGAATCCAGCTGGACAAGTATTTATGAAAGGTAGAGAATCATCGGAGTGGTTGGCTCAGAATCTAAGGAGTACTCGTAACTTTATTCGTAAGTGGGGGCATATGGTAAATCACGACCAATATCTAAAGCCTGTTATACCACCAAAATATGACATAGGATTTATTGTTAAGAATTGTGATAATAATATGTTGAATGAATTAGAACCTTGGTGTTCTGATATGTATGGTGATTGGGTTGGACACAAAGGATTTGGTGTAAATAAATATATTGAAGAAGAACAACCAAATACTCAATTTGATTTAAGTAAGAAGTTACACTCAATTCATACTGAAGCTACCAATGATGTGATAGTTAGATTTGACGCTCAAAAACTAACACCACAAAATTTTCAAATTATTGTCAAAATGTCTGAACTTTTAAAAGATAGTGGTGAGGTTGGTAATATGGAGTATGACATATTTGAGTTTGAAATTAAATCACTTAACACATACGAAAAGGATTTGATTATATGCGAATCTTAGTTACTGGTGGTGCTGGTTTCATAGGTAGTAATTTCATAAAATATATGGTATCTAAGTATCCCAAATATCATATTTTATGCTATGATAAGTTAACATATGCAGGTAACTTAGATAGGTTAGATTCAACTGATGGTTTAATTAGTTACTTTGTCGAAGGAGATATTTGTAACGAAGAATTTTTGGATTGGGTAATAGATGAAGCTAAGATAGATACAATTGTTAACTTTGCTGCAGAGACGCACGTTGATAATAGTATAGAAAGTTCTGATGAGTTTATAAAAACAAATATAAATGGAACTCATACACTACTAAAAATGCTACACAAATATGAAATCAAAAAGTTTGTACAAATATCCACAGATGAAGTTTATGGGGCATTGTCAGAAAATGATAAGCCATTCACAGAGAACACACCATTAGCACCTAACAGTCCATACTCTGCTAGTAAGACATCAGCTGATTTGTTATGTAGAAGTTTTTATGAGACTTACAAATATCCGATTGTTATTACGAGGTGTTCTAATAATTATGGTTCTAACCAACACACCGAAAAGCTGATTCCAAAAATGATAGAAAATATAAAAAGTGGTAAGAAGATTCCAATTTATGGTGATGGTAGAAACATCAGAGATTGGGTTCACGTTGAAGACCACTGTGAAGCTATTGATTTGGTATTACATAAAGGAAAAAATGGTGAGGTATATAATATAGGTGGAGAATGTGAGAAAAGAAATATAGACATAGCAAACATTGTTTTGTCACATCTAAACGCTTCTACTGATTTAATAGAATATGTAAAGGATAGGAAAGGGCACGATTGGAGATATGCTGTAGACATTACCAAAATAAAGAATGAGTTAGGTTGGTATCCCAAAAGAAAATTTAATGAAAGTATAAAGGAGTTAGTATGAGAGTATTAGTTACAGGTGGTGCTGGTTTTGTTGGCACTAATTTAATAAAGAGATTGTTAAAAGATGGTCACGAAGTAATTTCAGTTGATAATTATTCAACGGGTAAAAAAGAGAATGAACAACCTGGTTGTCACTATTATGACAAAGACTTATCCAAATGGTCTTGGTGGATGCTTGGTGTAGAGGATGAAATTGAAGGTGTAGATATTATATTTCATTTAGCTGCACTACCAAGAATAGTTCCATCTTTTGAAAAACCATTGGATACATATAAAGCAGGTCCTCAATCAACTATAAATGTCTTAGAGTGGGCTAGACACCACGAAACACCTGTTATATATGCTGGCTCTTCTTCTGTAAAGGGAGATGTCTATGCCAATCCATACACTTTCACTAAATGGCAGAACGAACATCTATTAGAGTTGTATAACAAAGTGTTTAATGTTCCTACAGCAATATGTAGATTTTATAATGTGTATGGAGAACATCAAGCTAATGAAGGTAGTTATTGTAATGTTTTAGGTATATTTGAAACTCAATATAAAGAGGGTAAACCACTAACGATTACAGGTGATGGAGAACAGAGAAGAGATTTCACATATGTTGGTGATATCGTAGATGGGTTAGTCAGATGTGGTACTTCCTTACTGATTCCAAATGCATATCACGCTAAAATAAATGGGAAATCATTTGAGTTGGGTAATGGTAATAATTACTCTATAAATGAGTTAGCTGAAGCATTTGGAGACTATCCAAAAGAGTACATCGATGCTAGACCAGGTGAAATGAGAGAAACATTGAATACAGATACAAAAGCTCAAGAAAAATTAGGATGGAAACCAAGTGGGGATATAATTAGATTTATAAAAGAAAATTATGTTTTAGATAAATGACATACTATATATTATTAGAGAGTGATTCCATAGAAGATATATGGGATGAAAATATTTTAGGGGAAGAATCTTTTGGCACATTTTATGCTGGTAATGGTTTCAAAGCTTTAAACAATATGGTTATGAGACAACCAAACTTATTAGAAAATGCAAGAATATTAGATGAAAAGAACAAATCATATACAGTGGAAGAGTTTTTAGATTTGTTAAAGAAATGGAGAATAATGTCTTGACTTGTATAGTCAAACATTGTTATATTTAGGAGAAATTAGAATGACAGATTACACTAATTGGGAAGAGTTAGAAGATGAGGCTTACGAAGAGTCAATCATTTCAAAGAAAAAACCAAAAAGAAAAAAGAAATCTTGGAAGGAAATAAAAGCCAATGAAAGTAAATCTAATAAAAGGAACAAAAAATCTGGCAAAGTATGGTCTAATCACCCTAATAGGATTTAATCTATTTATTGGTTGTGAAGATAACAACCATATAGAACCCATAGAATTTGTATTAGACGCTAGATTAGTTGAAGATAACAACGGATTTTATCATTTAGATTTAGACACTATGAAGTGGCAAACACCTCATAGAATAAGTGGTAATGTTATCAGAAATGGTGAAGCCGTTGATGTAATAAAATTTGGATGGTACAGTCCACATCATTGGGTTATCGGAGATGACTTCGGTTATGTAATAGCCAATCACGGTTTGAACGATGACTTAGTTTATGTCGCTTACGACACTACATATATAACTTGGTTTACTGGTTTTGAAGTTCCTATAGTAAATGGAGCTTCTTATAGTAATTCAGATGGAGAGGTAAATACAATGCTTGCTCCAGTACAAACTATGATAGGAGATACTGCTGCTATCCATTACTCTTTCTATGACGATTGGAGAGGGGAACAAACCGATGGGGTATTTTATGTAATTTTTGATTAAAGGAGATGAAAGATGAAGTTTGTGTTGGTAGAGAATGGCACAGACAATATTGTTAGTAAAGTAGATCTTAATAGTATTGATGAAGCTGTGAACTATTTTAAGGGTATGAAGAGAATGCCCGAAGATAAGGATTTTAATAGGTTGTGGAGAGTTATGTCAGATGAAGATTATGAGTCTCAGAGAGAGACTAGTTATACACAAAAAGAAGGACATACAAGACAATATGAATGGTGGAAAGAAGAACCAAAAGGTCTTGATGATGGCATAGATTATTAGGTATGAGTGAGTTAACAAAAGAACAAAAAAAAGAATTAGAAAAGATAGCGGCTGAGATAGAGGCTGAGGCTATCCAAATGAAATTAGACTATGAACAACACCCATCAGATATGAGTGGTAGCATAGTTGTTGTACACGAAGAATCAGAATACTTTGATGAGGAAGAGTGAGTAAAAAATATGTAGATACATCTAAACTATCTGTTAGAGAAATAGATAGGAAGATTGCTAAAAAGCTGATAGTTGAGAACCATTATTCACATCAATGGACAAAGTGTACTCACGCTTTAGGTTTGTTTACCACAACGGGTAGAGAACACTCTTTTTTTGACGAACCTGAAGAGAAATTAATTGGGGCTATATGTTATGGAGACCCAATAGGTAGGAACTCAGGCGCTTCGATATCATTAGCAGTACCGAGAACAGCGGTATTTGAATTAGTTAGATTATATGTGCACGATGGTTATGGAAGTAATATAGAATCCTATTTGATAGGAGAGAGTTTCAGATGGTTAAAGAAGAATAGGCCGGATATAAAAGCTCTCATATCATATTCAGACCCAATGCAAGGTCATGTTGGAACTGTCTATCAGGCAACTAACTGGTTATATCAAGGTAATAATATAAGGTGGTCTGATAGTTGGTTATTTAAGTTTGAAGAGGATGGTAAGTGGCAGCACGGAAGAACCATATTTCCTTACTATGGTACTAATGATATTAAGAAGATGAAAGGCTTAGTTAAGAATGACTTTTGGATAAAAAAGGAAGTAAAGAAACATAGATATGTTTATCTGTTAGGAACTAAGGGAGAGAGAAAGAAAGCTTTAAGAAAAGTAAAACATCCGATTCTACCATATCCCAAAACAGGTGATATAATAGAATCAGAAGTAATAAAAGTAAAAGTACATAACTTTGGGAGGATAGATGGCTAATCACGTGTGGACACGAACATATGTTCGTTCAGACAAAAAAGAAGTTCATAACAAAATAGAGGAGTGGTATGGTAACTTAGACTGGAACAATGTCAGAGGAGTTGTAGACCCTATATTCGGTAAAGATTGGAAGTATGACATAGACTTAATCGGCTCTAAATGGATTGTAGTAGAGGATGGTGATATGGGTGGAGATGAAGAAACCTATATAAACTTCTGTTCAGCTTGGTGTGCTCCAATAGCTTTTATGGAAGAGTTTACATCGGTTATACTAGCTATGGATGAAAATGCCACAATAGAGTTTAC
>Ga0070746_10000097_pt1 | contig 41745 bp, 33 predicted proteins | sample VirMetDEL_Mar_21_FD_77016 | JGI IMG/M metagenome (GOLD analysis project Ga0070746, IMG submission 77016) | Aqueous microbial communities from the Delaware River and Bay under freshwater to marine salinity gradient to study organic matter... | ecosystem: Environmental > Aquatic > Marine >...
TCGTTTATCCACACACAAGGTCTAACTATACCTTTAGAAGTAATGTAGAGTTGATCTCCATTTGCACATTTTGGATTTATATCAATTTGCCACTGTTTCATTATATAAAAAATTATAAGCTTTCCTTATAAATATTTATAAGGAGTAATGTGTAATGGAAGATGATAGACGTACAAAAATAATGAATATGTTTTATGATTGGACTCAAGAGAGAGAAATCATGTACAAAATTCAAAAGTGTCAAAGAAATTGGGATTACTCTAAATGGGATTCATCTGTAGATACTTTTCAAGAAATGATTAATGAGTTACTATGGACAGCAGAGCAATCACCTTCAAAACAACACGAAGGTAATTATGACCTTTATTACACAGCTGATAGAGAAGTAATTCAAGAGTTATCAAGATATACATGGGGTAATACTAACAGAAGAGACCCACCATCTAATTGGCGTAATGCACAATCAAATGCTAGTCTTTATATTATATGGGTTGCTAAATATCCTGAAACAGAGAGAAATTGTAATGCTGACGGTACAATAAAAAAGAACGGTCATCATGAAAGATGGCTTAATGGTTATGTAAGCATAGGTATTTCTATAGGGTTAACTATGAGAGCTGCAGCTAAAATGGGACTAGCTACAGGCTGTAACAAAAATCATAATGATATTAACGGTAATGATTTTTGGGGCAAACGATTAGGTATTATGGACGAAATTAAAAATGGTACTAAAAAAATTACATATGGATTGGGTGTAGGTTTTCCACAAGAAGGTAGACCAAGATGGGAACAAGATGAAACAGAAATTATGATTGGAGCATCTAATGGTAGTAAAATTACATTAGGTGATCAAACTCATCATCCTAGAACAGGTCACCCAATGCGCAAAGCTAAGATAATTGATATTAGAACTACAGATAAAGCAGTAGACCCTTATGGTGTAACTCACATTATTCCTGATATGTCTAAAGCTGCTGTAAATTCTTTTCAACCAAAAGGTATAAAAATAATAGAAATTAAATGATTAACATAGTGTGCACAAGTAAACCTTGTGATGGTTTACTTTATTATAGTTATGAGTATTGTTGTTATCTAAATTCTATTGGTGTTCATACTGATCTTATTATAGTAACACACCCTAGATTTAATAAAGAAGATTATTTTAATGCTATTACTAACAAGTATGGTACTTTTCATAATGTTATTTTTAACGATTTTGAAAGCCAATTTACTACATTAGTTTTAGGTCGCAGTATGATTACTCTGCCATTTTTAGATAGAGAATCTTACACAATGGATCAATTGTTAACACTTCATATACTTTTTAAGAATAAAATTATTGCAGTTTATTCTGAAAATCACACAGTAGAATATTTAAACGCTCTTAGTTATTTTTGTCCAGAAGAGGTTATAGACTTATGCGATTACGATATTTACCCTCTTGGCAAAGGTGCGCATTTTGAAAAGAAAATTTGGTTTGATATTTTTAAACCGATTGAAAGAAACTTGTCTTTTAAGTATCTGTTAAATGGTACAAATAAAGATTACTATAAAGCAGCAAGGTCAGTAATAAGCAAATATAAAAACCATGGTATTATGATCTATGATATAGGTAATATAGATACAAGATACAACAATATAATAGTACCTATAGACAACCTAATGGGTATGTTTGAATTTTACGTTTACACAAAAAAAATTATAGACCCTGCTCCTAGATTAATACAAGAATGTAAATATTTTAAAAAAGAAATAATTTTTGAAAATACAAATATAGGAGCTGAAGTCTATATGAAAAGAGATATTTCTAAACCAAATGTGGAGCCAATTTTAAATGCAATATAATGGATGGGATAGAGAGTATTTAGAAAACAAAGAATATTACTATACATTGTTTGATAAAATAATGCAAGAAGATAATGAAAAAAATGTAGAGTTTTTAGAAAAGAGAATTGCAAAATTAGTAAACAGAAAATATGGAATAGCTGTTAACAGTGCTACCGATGCTTTATATTTTTCTCTTAAAAGTTATAATATCGGCGTTGATGATGAAGTTTTAGTAAGTGACTTTTCTTGGATATCTTCAGCATCCTGTATTAGTATGACAGGTGCTACTCCTGTATTTTGTGATATAGATTTACATTCATATCATATTTCATTTGAAGAAATTAAAAAGAAAACTACTAGTAAAACTAAAGCTATTATTTACACACATCTATTTGGTAACATGGTTGATGTTAGTCACATATTAGAATACTGTAAAGATAATAATATAATTTTTATAGAAGATGCAGCTCAATCATTAGGGTCTAGTTTAAATGGTATTTCAGCAGGGTCAATAGGTGATATTAGTTCTTTTAGCTTTAATAATAATAAAGTTATTGCTGGTGTATCAGGTGGTGGTATTGTTCTGACAGATAATGAAAATATTGCTAACTATATTAAAAAAATAAGAAGACATGGTAAAGATAAAGATTTTGAAATGTTAGGTTATAATTCAAAAATGTTTTATTTTAATGCTGCAGTTATAGATTTTAGATTAGATAAACTTAAAGAATGGCAATTAAGAAGACAAGATATAGCTAGATTTTATAATGATAATTTTGTGGACTTACCTGTTCATATTCAAATAGCTACAAACGGTCTCAATCATAATTATCACAAATATGTGGTTAGGTTTGAAGAAGAATGTGTAAGAGGTTTAATTAAAGAAAAACTTAACGCAAGCATTCATTATGATAAAGCTTTATCAGAAAATAATTTGTACAAAAATGTAGGTTGTACAAACGCTAAAAAAGTAAGTAGAACAATCTTATCTCTACCTATACACCCATGGTTAAGACAAGAAGAGATAGAAAAAATATCTAATACAATTATGCTTTTAAGTTAGAGATAAAAAATGATTTTTGACACTTTAGATAAATGGAAATTTGTACACAAATTTAAACCAGGGTTAAACATAGACAGAGAAGTATTAAAAAATATTTTATGGCAAGCTTGGAAAACTACACCTTCTAAAAATAGTTTCATGCCTTACAGTGTACATGTTATAGGCCCTGAAGAGCCAGAATTTAAAAAAATTGTTTACAGTACAGCTTCTGAACAAGAATTTATTTCTAATTCTAGAAACAATAATGAAAATCAATGGGAAGTAAATCCATGTAAAACTAGTATTCTTAATGCTGAATATGTCATAGTTTTTACTTCTAGAGTTGAGTATAAACCAAGTCTTTGGCAACTACATTTACACAGAGGGGGTTGTTACATGGATGCATGGGCTATGTATGAAGACAACTTAGATGATTATCTTCCTACTATTCATGTTGAAGTGGGTTTATTTGCTAGAGCTGTAAGCGCTCTTTGCTTAGAAAATGGTATAGATTCTAGCTACATAATTTCATTTGATAGAAAATCTGAGCAATGGAAAAAGTTACCTTTTATTAAAAAAGAGCCGTGTTTAATTATGCCAATAGGTGTAGGAGAAATTTACAGAAGAGATGAAATGAGTGAAGAACATAAAGAATGGGATGTTAAACCTGATTTTGAAAGAGTGGTAAATTTTCATGGATAGTTTTTGGAAGAGACCAAAACAAGCATTAAATGTAGATTTATCTCATAGATGTCCTTTAGAATGTTCTTTGTGTGGTAGACAAAGACATTTTACATATAAAGGTTTAAATGTTCCAGGTAAAGATATTTCTTTAGAAGATTTTGATAAATTGTCAAACCATTTTAAAAAAATTGCTTTTGTAGGTCAATATTCAGATCCTATTCATCACCCTAAGTTTTTAGACATTCTTAATATTTGTAAAGAAAAAAATATTCTAACTGAAGTTAATACAGCTAGTTCTTTTAAACCAGAAACATTTTATGAAAAAGCGTTTAAAACTTATTCAAAAGCTAAATGGATTTTTGGTATAGACGGACTACCTTTTCAAAGCCATTTATATAGAGTAAATCAAGATGGTGAAAAACTTTTTAATATGATGCTAGAGTCAAGAAAATATTTAGATTATAAGCCTATATGGCAATTTATTATTTTTAAGTATAATGAAGACTATATTGATAATGCTATTCAAATAGCTAGAGATATTAAAGTAGATTTTAAATTAATTAATTCTGCAAGATGGGGCCCGGGTAGTAGTCCTCTCAAACCAAAAAGAGTGGTATAATGAAAGAGTTAGATCCTTTATGTTTTAAAGATTCTATAGGTTATGCAGTTACCAACAGAGGTGAATTAATTCCTTGTTGTAGATGTGATGAACCAACTAATTTAGAAGATCCATTATTTAAGGACTTGTTGTCTGTAAGTAAAATATCTGATCACGACAATATTCAAAATATCTTAGATACTAAAGAGTGGAAACAGTTTTATACAAACCTATCTAACAACATAGGACCTTTAGTTTGTTGGCATACTTGTATTAAAGACAAAGAAGATAAACAAGTACAGACTTTCTCTATAATAGATCCTGATACGGGTGAGATAAAACATAAACAAAGACGGTAAAATGAAATCTATTAAACAATTAAATGAAGAAGGTTATCTGGGTATAGATTTTTATCTATCTAAATCATGTAATAAGTCTTGTCATTATTGCACTGCTTGGACATTAGAAATGCGTAATTTAGATGTTGATATGGAATTTACAAGCAGAACTTTAGAGTACTTGTCACCTTACAAAGCTAGAATACAACTGCTAGGAGGCGAACCTGGTTTAATTAAAAACTTAGATGAAGTGTTAGATGAAATAAAAAAACATAAAAATTTATTTCCTTCTGTATTATCTAATTCATTTGCTAGAAAAAGATATCCGCATATCTTAGAAGACCCTAATATTATTTACCAAGAACATTTGGTGTTAGATTTTTATGAAGATAAAATAGAAAAACTAGGTAATTTTGAATTCTTTGAAGAGAATAACAACAACAATTATAATGTAATAATTATGACACCCAATTATTATAAGTATAGAGAAAAATATGATTTGTCTATATTAGATCATAAGAACACTCAATTCAAACAATTTAATTCTAGAGCCCCTGATTATAATTTTATTGATCAAGCTCCTGAATTCGATAGAAGAATTTGCGCTGCATTTCCTAAAGTACCTGTAGTAGATTTTGAACTTAAAAAAATTAGGCATTGTAGTAAAAAAGTTATTAACGGTTCTCGTACCTTTGATGTAACAAAAGAAAACATAGATAAGATGATGAATTTTGAACTATTTGAGTTCGAAGAGTATTGTAAAAAATGTACAGAACATATAGAAAGAAGATCTCAAGATCATATATTGAAAGTGTTAGCAGCAGGTAATGTTTAGTGTAGCTCTAGGTCCTCATGACCACAATACTTATGATGGAACTTTTCATAATCAATTAGAAAGACATAATAGAATTAAACATAGTTTTGGTCAGACAAAATTATTTTACGACAAATATTTTAAGCCAGAAGACTATGATATGTTTTTATTCACTACTACTGTTGGTGGTATTGAACAGTCTAATTTTAATCACAAAGCATTGTCTTTTAAACCAAAACATTTATGGGACTATTGGTTAGAGGGTAATACATATTATATTGATCATCATCAATCTCACGCAGCTTATGCTTTTTTAAGTTCGGGTTTTACAGAATCAGATATACTTGCTATTGATGGTAGAGGTTTAAACTACAATTGTATTTTTATTGATTCAAAAGGTAACATTACAGATTTATCTGATAAAATTAAAATAGGTTTACAGTGGAATTATTTTTCTAAGCTTTTAGGTTTTAGCGACCTTGGTGCTGGTAAGCTTATGGGTTTATCTGCTTACGGGGAATACAATATAGCAGTTCATTTAGCATTAGAGAATATGCAATATCAATTTATTAGCAACTCCAAAAAAGAAGATATAGCATTTACATTACAACAACATACTCTAGAACTTATAGAAAGACATATACATCCTCTTAAAACAAGTGACAATATATGCATTGCAGGTGGTGTTGCTTATAATGGTTATATGAATGAAGAGTTTACTAAAGTTTATAAAAACGTACACGTACCTCCTGCAGTAGGAGATGAAGGTCAATCTTTAGGTACATACATGCATGCTGATTATACTTTAAATAACAATGTTCATATACCTAATGTTTACAGTGGTAAAGAATATCTTTATGAAGGTAATGATCTAGATTTATCTTTTATTGCAAAGTCAATATCAGAAGGAAAAATAGTTGGGTGGTTTCAAGGTAAATCAGAAAGTGGTAATAGAGCTTTAGGTAATAGAAGCATACTAGCTGATCCAAGAAATCCTAATATTAAAGATATTATTAATAGTACAATTAAGAAAAGAGAAGATTTTAGACCTTTTGCTCCTTCCGTATTAGAAGAAAACTATAAAGAGTATTTTGATACTAATCAACCAAGTCCTTACATGTCACGTATTGTACCAGTAAAGTCTAAACTAATACCTGGAGTGACTCATATAGACAATACTGCCCGTATACAAACAGTTAATAAAAAACAAAACGAAAAATATTATAATCTAATAAAAGAATTTGCTAAAGTAACAAACATAGCTATGTTGCTTAATACTAGTTTTAATTGTCAAGAACCTATAGTAGAAACACCAGAAGAAGCTATCAATACTTTTAACAACACATCTTTAGATATATTAGTTATTAATAATAAGGTGCTTGCAAAATGATTAATATTGTATGTGTAAAATGGGGTGATAAATTTAATAGTTATCATGTTAATAGATTATTTGATATGGTTAGAAAAAATTTAACTTTAAATTTTAATTTTATATGCTACACGGATAATGCTAATGAATTAAACAGAGAAATAATTACAGAACCTTTACAGGGGTACGATTTAGACAAATGGTGGTGGAAGTTAATTCTGTTTAAACATCCTACTAATATTCCTACAATTTATTTTGATTTAGATGTAGTAATACAAAACAACTTTGATCACTTCGTATTTTATGCTAAGAAAGATATTATTACAACAATAGATTGTGTATGGAAGCCTCATAAAAGAAATATGAAACCTGAACCTCCTAATTATGATATGAGTTTAAATTCTTCTATTATGATATGGAAAGGAGATTTATTTAATATTTGGTGGGATTTTTATTGCGATAATAATTATTATATGTTAAAATATAAAGGTGTAGATTCTTATCTTTACTTTAATCATTATGATAAGATAGATTGGTTACCTTCTAAAGAAGTTTATTCTAGAAAATACGGTATAGATGAATATAATTATTACATAGATGGTCAGGACTTTAAAGGTTTTTTCTATAGTGATTTACACACCGTTTGTATTTTTAACGGATGGAATAAACCTACTAAGTGGACAGTTTTAGATAATAAAGGCTATGAGGGTTATGAAAAGTATTGGAATTAATATCTTCCGTAATATGTTAGAAGAAGGAAGAAATAAAAATGATTGATAGAGAAGATTTAGGACTGTTAAAAAATATTTTAAGTTTACATAATGATAATGTAGATTTTGAATTTTTATATAAAGTTCTAACAGTCACTAAAGATTATCCAACAGAACAAGAAACACTGTTCGATTCGTTCAGTAATAATCAATTTAATGCTAAGCTTGCTCTAGTAGATAGTATAAAAAAATTAAACATATTAACTAAAGAATCTAAGATTGTTATTTTTGGATCTTGGTATGGTAGTATATTAATACCAGCTTTTTATAAAGATGTTAAAAAGATAATCTTAGTTGATATGGACAGTAAAGTTATAGATATAGCTAAAAACAGACTGTTTAACCACCTAACTAATATAGAGTATTTCGTTTCGGATATATTTGAAGAGTTTAAAGATCAATACTTAGATACAGATCTTTTTATTAATACTTCATGTGAGCATATGCTACCTATGAAAGAATGGGGCCCTTGGCCTAAATATGCTAACCCTTGGTGGGGTAGAGTTTCACCTAGCCACTTTGCTTTTCAATCAAACGATATGTTTGACATACCTACCCATATTAATTGTGTTCATACTATAGAACAATTTAAAAGCCAGCTACCATCTAATGCTTCTGTATTACACGAAGAAGAAATAGATGACACTAGAGGTGTTAGATTTACTCTTATAGGTAAGTTATGCGAAGAGTAATATTCAGTCTTTATATAGATATTCCAAAAGAAAATTTAGTATCTCATTTTAAAAGTAAAAATAAATTTGAGAAAAATTATGAATGGTTATTTCAAAAGAAGTTTTCTTATGCTAAAAAATTAGGAATTGATTTTAGATTTTTTTCTTATGACGAGAAATATGAAAATTATTTAAAAGATTTTAAACAAAAATTTCCTCAGGTGCCAGAATATAACATAGTAAATTTTTATAAATTATTTTTATTGTATGAATTATCAAAGGAATATGATGAAATACTTTATTTAGATTTTGATGTAATACCTGTAACAAATATAAACTTTTTTGAAGAATGGAATTTAAATAAAGGTGTTGTTATATTTTGTCCTACTGAAAGAATAGACAAGAAGGTGAACGAATTAGATACTTTAAAATTAACCTACACGCCTAGATCACCTATTGCTAAATTTTGGACTACTAAATGCTTGTTAATGGAAAATAATATTAAAGCTGAGCCTCAAGTATTCAATACCGGTATTATTGGTATTAATAGAAAATATCTTAACCAGTTAAATTATTTTGAAAATTTTTCTGATATTCTTAACAATATATCTAATCTTATGAATGATGATTTCTATCCTAATAGTATTAGAAAACTTTTTAGCCATAATAATGAAGCTATATGGGCTTATAAAACTATTATTAATAAAGTAGAATGGCAAGAAATAGGACCTTCTTGGCATCACTTTATGGATAAATGGGATTATATTCCTAAAGATACAAATTTAATTCATTGCATAAACAAAAATTTTGAATATGTTAAAGAATGGGAAACTAGGTAAGATTACCTCTATCTACAATTTCCATAGCCACTCTTGTTGCATCACATACTGTAGTAGTTTTTCTCAATTTAGCTTTAAGTTCTTTTTTATCTGAATTTTTAATTGGATCTGACTCAAACAAAGCTAGTTTATACATAAACAATCTTTCAATATCAGAATCGTCGCCAAATAAAATATTATCAACAAACACTTTATAAAATCTACTATTGATAGAATCAACGTCGTAGATTAAGCCTCTCTTCTTTGCAATTGTAATAACATCTTTTTCAAAAATAGTATTTTGTTCTCTAATATATTTGTAAGTTGTTTCATGTAATTCATCTTCAGATATATGAGATAAAAGTCTATTCCAAGCTGCGTCACCTTGCTTAGCTTCCACAACTTCAATATGAAACATACCGTCCTTATCTAACCATTCAACTTGAACGATACTTCTTTCATTGTTAATAAAGTATGCAGTAATAAATTCAAATTCATCGTACTCTTTAATCATAGTAGCCTCTAAATTATTGTTTGTCTAAGAAAATATGTATTAGCGGTAATAGCTGTACCGTCAGGAAACTCTTGTGCTCTATAATCATCCGTATTAACATATCTAGTCTGATAGTTTCCACCACCATTTAAAATAGTATTAATCATTCCTGTTCCTTGATTACTTCCAGCACCGTTAATGTTGTATGAAACTTGACTACCAGATATAGTAGCATAATATCTCATAAAATTTTGCAAAAGAGTTTCAAATTGAGAATAAGAATATTCTCTAACACCAGATGTACCATCAATGTATAAAGGTAAATTAAATGAACCACCGTCTATTGTAGCTGATCTATAAACTAAAGAATAATTACTAGTAGTAGTTGGCTGATCCAATGCTTCATAAATACCACCTGCGGTATAAGCTCCTACGTTAGCTCTAGTATCTGTAAACACAATACCTAGTCCTGTATTACCTTGTACAATATAGTATGTTCCTTGAGCATAAGTGTTTGCAATCATAGCTTGAATAGCAGGGTAAATAAAAGTATCAAAAAAATCTTGTGTAGTCATTTCTTTAAGACCACTTGTACCATCTCTATATAAAGGTAACCCTTGTGGTGTTGATGGAACACTAATAGATTGCACACCCATTTGAATTTTTGAATAATTTACAGTGACAGTAGAAGGTTCAGCTGTTTCACCTTCTGTAGGAAATCTATCTACTCTTGAACTACCTGCACCAGCTTGCTTTCTTGTATCGCTAATTGTTCCTAAGTTACCTCCTGAGCCTACAACTGCTAAAACAACAGAAGGATTTAAAGCGTATTGGTAAGTTGATTCTTTAATAATATTAGTAATGTCAGTAGAGGACATTTCTATGAGTCCGGATGTACCATCAATTTTAACAGGCGCGCGCAAAGTCATAATAACTACCTTTAATTGTTACCAGGATTAGGTACGTCACTAGATGTATGTAATAAGTATCCTGAAATAACTACTGTACCACTAGCATTTTTTACAGTAAATTTATTTGTATCATCAAAAACATGATTATCAAAAGTAAGATTTCCACGAAGTTCTGTGTTACCTTCTACAAGCAAATCTTCTCTTATATGTACATCACCATCAACAGTTAAATCACTATCAATATGAACTGATCCATTAAACTCTGCATTTTCATCTACAGTTAAACCACCTTTAACATATAAGTCTGAATCAATAGTAACATTATTATTAAAACCTACATCACCATCAAATGTGTTTCCACCAGCTGTACCTAACAATGAAGTTGAAACTATGGCGCGCCATTCACCCCAAAGATCATTTCCGTTACCATCTGAATCGACTATAACAGCATTAGCTTCTTTTCTTTCATCTGAATCCATTGCTCTGATAGAAGTTTGAAAATCAGAGTCATCCATAATAGAAGTATCTAACCAGTACAACTTTCCTGATTCAGAATCTCTATTTCTAATCCAAAAATTACCTGCTGCTAAAGCTTTTTCTGGTGCGGTAGGTTTTATTGTAGGTATATTATTAATTTCAATAATTTGATATTCTTGTCTTGGATTTCTTTGAGCTATTTTATACCCAATTTCTACTCTACCAGAAAAATCTTTTAAGTATAATTTAGATGTAACATGACTAATTAACCTACCAGTGCCAAACGTTCTCCTAAAACCTGAAGTAGCTAAATCAAAATCTATAATTGTACTAGCATTTGAATTAGTTAGAGATACAGCTGAGCTCATTTCAACTCTAATAATAGGTTGATAATAAAAATCTAAATATTTTACAAAATTAGAACTAAATGAAACACTAGAAGAGCTCCCGGTTGTTCTATAAAAAGAAACACTATTAGCATCTGATGTAACTTGAGCAGCACCAACTTCTGCAATCGCTGCATTTTTAATTTGTAATATAACGTCAGCTATAACACTATCAGAATCTAAAATTAAAGTTTTACTATTTCCATTAATATTATAGTCTATACTTGCAATATCTGAATCAAAATCAATATCACTAATAGTAATAATATAACCAGCGTTTTCATCAAAACCTGTTACGGTTTGACCAAAAGTAAATGTGTTATACATTTGTCTTTTAGTATATAACTTTCTTGTTTCAAGGTTAATTGCAATTTCACCTTCAAGTATTTGACTAGCTAGAGGTTGACCTTCACCGTTAACACCGCTAATTCTAGATCTACGGTGTTGAACAAAACCTCTTTGTACTTGAGTATCACTATCAATCATCTACACGTGCTCCTGGAACTAATAACTGCACCATACCAGGAAATGGTTCGTCAGTAATTAAAAGAATGTTACCGGTCTGGTCAACTATAGAACCAGTAGTAACTTGTTTAAAGACTTGAGCAGGAGAAGCATCAGCAAAACCGTTATAAATTTTTGGTCTACCTTGGCCATCGGAATCTAAGTCAGGAGAGTTAGAAAACGCTCCGTCTGAATCTCTACCAAACACTGCTTTAAGTCTTTTAAATGTATCTCTATTAGAAGAAGTTTCTTGTTGTGTATTGATATAATCATACAAGAAACTATTAATTTGAATTAAAGCTTCTGAATCATACATAGAATTAGTCATTCTTCTATACACTTGAAACACTGGTTGAGATACCGCATCGTCAATATCACTCTGTAGAGTAGAAGGAGCTACAGGTAAAATATATTGATTATTTCTTAATTCTAGCTCACCACCGACCGTTAAGTCAGGCTTGTTCCACTGAATCCAGTCTGCTGCTTCAAAATTATCTTGTCTAGCATTCATAATTTGCTGAGTGCTAATAAGAGTTGTTCTTCTTAATACCCAACCTCTATTTGGACCTTGATAAGTAAAAATTAAAGTGTTATCTTGTGCAGTACTAAAATTAACAAAAGACCTGCCATCATCAATATCAAATTTTTGCCATAGTTTAGGATAGGTAGTACCAACATCAGAATCAAATTTATCATAGTTAAAATTAACTCTTTTATAAACAGGGTAATGTTTTACACCTAAATGATCTGTAAGAGAAACAGCATCTGAATCAGGGTACATGCTTTGTGATTCGGGTGTATGGGTTTTCCATTCTGTAATTTGTTGTGATGATCTAAACTCATAAGGTGTAGTCCAGATAGAAATATTTTTGTGCTGCCATGAAGAAAAAGAATCTCTTATTTCAACTACATCACCAGCTCTAGCTAGAGGTAATACAAGATGAATTGTTCTACCTTGGGAAACTTCTCTCAGATCAGCTGTAATTCTTTCACCTCGAGATAAAAAATACCACTCACTATCTCTAAAAATATCAGGTATACCGTCTACGTTAGTGTCAACAAATTCACCTTCACTATCTACACCATAACCAAAATTGTTAATAGTGTCTCTAGGAGTAGAAGCTCCTCCTGATTTAAAATTAACTATAGTATATTTACCTGCAGGATGTAACTCTCCTACTTTATATTCATAATCTCTAAACGGTCTTCTGTAACCATAAAAAGCATTATTAGGATCATTTCCTATAGGGTTGTCTCCAAAATTAGAATAAAGATCAGCAAACAGATTATTGATCTTTAGACCACCTCGTCTAGCTGAATCACCTGTACCCGAATCTGGAGTAGTACCTAAATTAATTAAATCTTTAGAAGCCATATTTTATTTATTACCTAAATTGTGCTTAGATCTCTCACGATCTTAACTATATTACCATCTGAGTCTGATAAATTTATCACAGAAGGACTAAGATTAGAATCATTGTTTAACACAGCATCTGAATCCGTTTGTGTAACTTGAACCCAGCCTACTTCAGAACCCTCTATAGGTTTTAAACCTCTAGATAGTTGATATAATTCTGGAACATTACCATCTGAATCTCTTGCTGGAATACCTATAATAGCTCTTGAATCATAGATTATATTTGTAGTTGTAGCTGGTCCGTATAACCAAATTTTAGAAGTAAATTCTAAATTCCACTCTACTATTCTTCTATCACCAATGTCACCTGTCCAGTCATCTGCCCAGGTTGCTGCAGTAAGAATAAAAGGCATATCATATGTGTTAGTTGGAACAGGTGTATCACTATCTGCATCCATAGGAAAATTTCTTACTTTTACAGTATATGCTGGTGTAAAGAATGGTAATATTTGTTCTACTATTTGCCACCCATCATTTAAATTTTTTGTAGTAATATACATAGTAAAATCTAAATTATAAGGTGTAGGAGAATGAACTCTTTGTCTTGGAATATTTAAAGTATCTGGAGTTCTAATGACTGTTTGTTTATTAGAAATTTTTCTATCAGTATCATAATTCATAGCTACAATCTCATATGAGATTCTAGGAAGCAATTTTTCAAACATTTCTTCTTCACGTTTAAATTGTTTTTGAGCTTCTAACCATTTAACTCTAGGTCCATAAGAAATAGGAACCGGAAGAAATTTACCATCTCTTCTTTTAATTACAATATTATTAAACAAGCTTCCAAACACTGCGACAGCTGTTTTAATACTTTCATTGTAAAAATGTTGACCTATCATTAAATATCATCCAGATTGTTTATTATTCCAGAATAACCAAATGCTTCTGCTGTATAGTCTTTAGTAACTACATCACCCTTGTCTCTCAAAGGCTCTCCTTGACTATCATACTTAGTTTCTTTCTGTGATCGCTCTTCAATAGCTTTGTTATCTGCCCAAGTATCAAAATGATCATCACTGTCGTCTGCAATATTAAGATTTTGTGAATCTGAATCAGTTAATTCTAATCCTGTCTTGGCTCTAGCGATAGGTCCTGTATCAGAATCAATAAGATTTTTCTGAGAACCATTTTTATTATATTCCACCACTCTTGGATTAAATTCTAAATCTTCTCCACTAAGCTCAAACAATCTACATCTTAATTTGTATTGATAGTTATCACCTATTTGATAAAATGCACCATCATGATAAGTAGTAACCCGCAAAATTTCAAACACTTTAGGAATATATTGTTCTTTATTCTGAGCAGATCTACCAAAAGGTATAACAACTAAATCTCCTTCTAAAGGTCTTGTTCTAGCAAAAGTAATAGCCTCGTCACTATCACCATTTGATTTTAAATCAGAATCAAAATTATCATAAAGAGATTCAAACTTAGGTATTGCAACTGACAGAATAACTTCTTCACGGAATTCAATTCCATAAGTAGTCATTACATCACCTTCACCCTCAAAACCAGCTGCAGCTACAAGTAACACATCCATTTGAAGACCTCTATGAAATCTACTTTCAGGTCTTTCGTTCCACACTTCATCAGTGTAAGGAGCTGTTCTTGGCATGTACCTTACAGTAATACCATTAATATTAATTGATTCTCTAATTAAATTTTGAACTAATCTTTGTTCATTTGTTGAGAAACGAGAAGAGGCGCCGAATTGGTTAATGTAGCCATCAATATAAGTATTTCTAACACCTGCAGAGAGGGCATAATCGTCGTTAACTTTTTGGATTGATCTGTTGAGATTAACACCGAAGTCTGAGTCATTATCAGCGTTGTTTAGTTCTGTTGTTGACGCAAGTGTAAAACCTGAATAATTGTTTCTGATTGCCATTAGCCATAGTACCCTGAATCAAACCCTCTTTGATTAAAGCGTAAATGAGCTTCTGTAATTGCATCATTAACATTTCTAGCCTTAATATCCATAGTCTGTCTAGACCCTGCTTCTGTTTCAATAAAATTATCATACAGTGCTTGTTGTTGAGCAGCTGATAAATCTGCATCCGCGATACCATCTCTATATCTAGCTAAAGCTGTTTTATAATCAAACTGTAGATTATCACCTGAGTTTTGATATATTACATCGTATTGATTATTACTTTTATTATATTGAATTAAAGAACCTTTATGTAATACTATATCACCTTCAGATGCTTCAATGTTAGAATCATTGATATTAGGATAGGTTGTTCTCCAAGACGAGTAACCTTCTGTTCTTAAAGTTGTTTTTACTACTGCAATATTTTTATCACTTACCATATTTAAAGGTAAATCAGAATACTCTCTAATACCTAAGAACGGTCCGAAGAATTCAAGTCTGTTAAGTTCTTGATCAATAATTTCATTTGTGAGATATTCTGCTTCAATGAAATTATTAATTTTGATAAACGCAGTACGCAACGGATCACCATCGTTAGAATTAGGAGAAGTACCAATATCAACCACTGTTGATTCAGAAGTGATTCTATTTGAACTAGTATATTGAATAATATTTCCATCTGAATCCTGTACGTTAGGGATTAAATCTGGTTCACTTACAGAACGACCTTGTGGGTATAGATGAAAATCTAATCTTCTGTTTAACGATGCGTATCTAGCCATTTTGTTTTATCAACTTTTCTAATAAACTTTCTATTCTATTTATTTTATTCTCTAAAACATCTAACCGGTTTTGATCAGCTTTACGTTTTTTTGCAGCTTCGTAAACTTTCCAATTTGTATTTACTACTGCTCCGTTTCTTTTTTCTAAATTTGAATGACCTTTAATTTTCATATTAAATATCTGCAATAATTCTTAAATCTTTAATACGTGGAATTTGAGCTTCGTTTTTAGTAATCATTCTAATTCTTAATTTAAAAGATATAAATTCAAATGGAACTGATTGACTTACGGAGTATTCTTTAAATATAGTATCAGAAGTAAACGGTCCGTTATTAGCTTCTGTAATAAAAGTATCAGCTTTAAAATCTTCCCATCCTATTTCCGCAAACGGTGTTTCTTCACCACTTTGTTTAGCCTTGTATGAAAATTCTAATTTAGAAGAAGGTTCCATATCTGCGTCAAACTTAATAGTAAAACCATCAGCTGGTATTTCTAGAGTGATCTCTTTAGTGACATAAGCAGAAAATTCTTCTTCTGATTTTACAGCAGAAAGATAAGAAGTGTATTGTTGTATTTGATCATCTGTACTTCCTGAAGTAATGGAAGTCATCGTTAAACCTTCGATATCAGAATCGTTTAAAAGAGTTCCTGTAACGTTTCTATATACAACAGGGTTTAATGCATCACTTACTCTAATTAGAGGAGAACTGTATGCGTTTCCACTATTAAGAACCATTCTAATTACTAAATCGTTTGTAGAAGCATTTAATAAATTTCTTACAATGTAAGGATCTTCTAATTCAATGTATGCATTATTTTCTAAAGGTTGTTCAACCCCTGGAGTAATATTAGCCAACGCATCGTTTTTAATTTTATTTGAATCTACAGCAAGAACTAAAGAATTAGTTTTAGCTGCAGTTAAAAATAATTCTACATCATCTATTTCATTAGCTTTAATTACAGGTATATTACTAATAATACTATCAAACACTATAGGTTGTGTTGCAAAAGTATCAAAAATAGGTACAGGTGGTGTACCTGTTGAAGTTGCTTTAGATGTTGTTTTTACAAAATAACTATTTAGAGTTGGGTATAAAACATTGTGAGTACCGTTTAATTCTGAATCTGAAATACCGTTATAATTATTTGGTGTACCAAACTTATCTAACCCTGTAATAGTTACTTGTGCATTATTAAAATGCATACCATGATTAGGATGAAGTATTCTTACATAATTAGAATTTTTAAATGTCTCAATAGCTAAACCTCTATTAAAAGCACCAATGTCAGCATTAAAGGTTTTAACATTAGAGATTTCATTTTTTAAAGTTACATTAGATGCTGGCGGGTTTCCATCACTATTAATATCAAAATTAGCTCTTTTTAACACAAAAGCTAAATCTAGATTTTGTTCCGCTGACCAAGTAGTTTGGTTTTGAGATACAAAGAACGAACCAAAATAACCACCTACATTTGGTTGTGCATCATGAATTCCAGAACCGGTTAAAAGTTGTTTACCGATTTCTGCTACGTGAACTTCAGTTTCATCAGAAGGGCTTTTAATAACAATAGCGTATTCTGTATCACCTTTAAGTATTACAGGCTCTAAAAATCTAAAATTAGTACTGTTTGTAGAAGATGGAGTAGTTACTTCCATAGCTTTTGTAATTTTATTCCAACCGGTACTACCAACTATGTTTCTAGGTCCTCCTGGATAACCATTAACAGTTTCTCTTATTTCAACAATTATTTTGTCCATTACAGGTCTTATATCAACAAAACCTAACCATAAATCAATAGAAGTAATAATAGCTTCTTCTTGTGTAGAACCCACATTACCGGCTAAAATATCTGCAACAGTTGGATTACCTTTTGTTGGGAGCTGGAACAGCTGTGCAATTGGGTCACCGCCGCCGCCTTCTCCATCGCCGCCGCGGCCGCCGCCGCCGCCGTTACCTTCATTGCCGTCACTGCCAGTATCAGGTGGAGGATCAGCAATAAATCTAGATGTCTGGTCTCTTACTTTAGTACCTAGATTTGTAACGTCAATTCTTTTATTATCAACGTCTGCAATAATTTCATTATAGTCTCTATGACCTATAGACTTAAATACACTTGATGCAGAAGAAGCTCTACCACTTAAAGTAACATCTCTTAAGACAATAGATTCTTCTCCAGCTTTAAAAGTTTGATAAGGGATATTAAAATTACCTGTTATAGTACCATCATTTAGAGATAGTATACTTGGATTAATAACTTTAGAACCCATAAGCAATTCATGTTCCGTATTTGGTCTTAAATTTTCAGCTTTAAAACTAATACCACCCGCAGGGTTATCCATCCAATAATCTTGAAGGTTTTGAATAATTTCAGTACCTGTGTTTGTAAATGTAGGCTTTGTACCGTTAATAATTCTTGGTGCACCGAACTGTGTAGTAGTAACTCTTCTTTGAGCTTGAGTTACTGTTGTAGTAATCTGAGTACCGCCGCTAACTCTTGCACTTGCAGAACTACTACTTTGATTACCAAACCATTCTAATCTTGAAGTAGATGAACCACCTGGGGATGTAGTTGTTACATTCATAAATTGACTAAACTGATCTGAGTCCCCTGCAAACGGTCTAATTTTACCATAAAGATTTGTAAAGTAGCTATTGACTTGTGTCCTCCAGTGGTGTTCGAATGGAGTGAGTTTTAAAGTACCAACATATATCCATGTCGCAAAAGGATTAATCTTATGTGTACCTGTAGAAGAAGGTTGTTGTACTAATACATCTTCTTTATATTTTTTAATTAGAATACCAGCATTATCATAATAATAATCATCAATATTATCTTTAGAAGATATTTCCATTTTTATAGGAACACCATCAGTTTGACCAGGAATAAGAATGTTATTAATTACATCTATAGACGCGTTATATTCTTTGTTATTTGTGTCTGCAGAACTATTAGGATTGTTTTGGGATAAAGAAAAATCATCCACAACAAAACCTGACTTTGCTCTATCAAGAATATTATCATGTAGTGCTTGTGACTCTAAAAGAGACAAAGCAACAGCTTCTTCAATTCTATTAACTCTATCTTCTATTTTACCAATATCGCGCATGGTGTAACGTTTATTATCTACAACTTCGACATCAATTTCAGTTTCTGGGTATCTTAAACCTCCAGGTATAGTCAGATAAAATAATGTTATTGCATCTTTTACTTGGTCAGGTTTTTTAGGATTTTTTAAAGCTGGTAATCCTTTTTGAGTTATAATAGAAGAATTCTTACCAATACTAATAGAGGTAATATTGCCTTGATATTCATCAAAATCTGTATTAAAGACAGAGTCTGGTTTGATACGAGGTTGTTTATAATAGTTTCTATTTTTAAAAAGAAACGGTGACTCAGTAATATCTGTAAGTATATCTTCTACTCTAAATCTAAAGTCAATAGAATTTCTAAGATCTTTACCTATATCAAAAGTTTGTTCTGCAATTGGTTGAGGGCTATTGAAAAATCTTACATCGTCATCGTAATAATTGAGCTCACTATAACTATCAGCACTGTAATAAAAATTATTAATAGGGCTAGCTGTAAAGTATGAAAAGAAAATTAATAGGTCATTTGAAGGAGGTGCATTTTTACCTGTTTTTCTAACCAGTCTTCCTATATCATAATACTCACCTCTCTGTCCATTATCTAGATTATATAAACCTGATATATCTCTACCTACAGTAGCAGTAGCGCTTAAGTAAGTAATAGGGCTAGTGTATTGTGAAACCCCTGCAGGTGATTCTACTCTAAGAACTTCGTTAGCAGTAAACGATGTATTTTTTTGATAAATTATTTCTAAAGTAGAAGTAGACCCTGTACCGGTCATGTAACTATGATAACCTGTAGTTGATGCGATATCACCGCTACCAGTAGCAGTAGAATTTTGCAAAGCTACAATTGCTTCAGTACCAGAAGCTATACCAGTTATTTTAGAACCTACAGGTACTAAACCTGTAGTGTTAATTTCAATTCTACTAAACTGTGCACTAGCAAACGTATTACTTGTACCTTCATTAACACCATAAACTTTAAATATATCAGGATAAGATAAAGAAATTTGATTATCTTGAGCAGACCAACCAAAATTAACATTAGTACGAGCTGCTGAACCTGTGTTTTTAATTTTTAAATATTTAAATTTTAAATTCTTTTTAATTTCTTCTTGATCATCAACTCGCGAAACATTCCAATAACCATTCATATCACCTGAAGAAATACCTGTATCTTCAATAATGTTAAAATCATTATCAAAAACAGAAGCAGTACCTCTAAGAGTTTTAATTTCAGATGAAGTAGTTGTTATTAGAGAAGGAATAGCATTATTAATACTTCCAGGAACTACCGTAGCTGTAAAGCCACCAGCACCTGTAATCGTTCTAACTTCATCAGTGTGGCAAATATGTGCACTGGTTATTGTAGTATTAGTAAGACCAGCGACAACAGATTTAACTTCTTGCCCTACTGCAAATTTACCAGACCAGTTTATTAAAGCAGTAGCATTAGCAGACGCGTGATGGTTGCCATCTGCATTATAAACATAACCTGTATTACGTAATACAGTAATATCATTACCATCACTAACCGAAATAGAAGCTGGGTTAGTTGTAATAATTTGAAGCATTTTAACATCATAAATGTATAATTTATTATTACTAAAACTATATGCTCTTGCTACACCTACAGTCTCACCTTCTGAATCATTAAGAACAATTCTATTAGCCCAAGTGTATGGGTCACTTCCTGTTTGACCTGGTAAGGTACCTGATGCTGAAACTATATCGTAGCTTGTTAATTTATCAAATGGTATAGAATAATTACTAGTTCTTACAAAATCGTTATTTTTTGTAAATGTTAATATTTTAGGACCGGTTAATTCTGCTTCAAAACCTTTTACATAAGCTTTAGAAGAACCTATTCTTACTTGATACAAATCTGAATCAGCATCAGAAATAGTAATAGGGAATGGTTTAACCGTATAGTTACCTGATTCATCAAATGTTCTTCTAGCAAGTGTGTTGCCTATATCTGAATATTGAGGATTACCTTTTACATTTTCTACAGTAACACCGTTTTGAATAGTTAAAACTCTAAAAAATGTTTCATCTTCAACGGAGTCTAAAGGTAGTGTAGCAAAAGTTAAAGTTTGTTTAAGTCTATGAGAACCTGGTGCTCCTTCATTTGTAGAGCCTCTAGCATTATCATATAAAGTAGAATCATCATTTTGTGTTGATATAGATTGCTCAGCACGAAAACCTAACTTAGCAGAAGGGGTGTGTGAAGTAGCACTAATAATAACTGTCTGTCCAGGAATTCTTGTAAAGAAACCATTTACATAATATATTCCTTCAGAAACGGATCCTAAACAGGCTTCTGAAACGGAATTAAAAGTATTAACTAATTCCGAAGCTAGGCCTGGATTATCTGATAAAGTAGCGTATATGAAATCACCAGAAGTAGAAAACTTTTTAGCAGTTATGTATTGAAAGTATAATGCACCAACATTGGAAGTACCAATAGAACCTGAAGGTTGTTTAATGACTCTTGCTCTAACAGAACCATCAGAGTTAGTAATAATTTTACCCTCCAACGTATTTAAATCTGCTATGGAAGTTGCTACTCTGGCATTAGATATAGGAAAACTTGCGTTACCTGAACCGGTAAGAAATATAGAATACACACCGTTAAGAACGTTAATATTACCTTCAGTAATTCTAGAACCATCTTTAAAAATGTGATTACCAAATCTTTGAACTTGGTTTTGCATAAAGCTTTGAAGTGTAGTTAATTCTCTTGCTTGTACTGGGAAACCTGGACGAAAAAGAACTCTTAAAAAGTCTTTTTGTGGATCAAAGTCATCAAAGTATGGAGATACATTTAAATTTAAGTTAGCCATTTTTCACCGTAATTTTATTATTTATTTAGAAACTCAATACGAAATTTATAGATTCTATTTGATCTTGCGATCTAATTAAAGGTTTAATTTTCCAATCAGATATTATTAATTCACCAGAATTAAAAACTATATCTCTGTCAAAAGTTTTTTCTATTGTGTGTATTTTGTTTATACCATCTTCTAAAGATACTTGTTCACTATCACTAAAAGAGTCTTGTTCTTTATCGTAAATGTAATTAATATAATACACTCTATTATCATTTACAGCTACAACTCTAGCTCTTCTACCATCATCAACCGGGTAAGGTTTAATAATATCATTAACATTGTAAGTTGCTGTAAGCCCTTCTATTCTAAAACTTTTACATGCTACATAAAAATCTTGTGATGCAATACTGTCTGTAGTTACATCTATAGGGTTTCTAATTAAATTTGCCATTTGATATTGATTTTGAGCTAGTGGTAAAAATTCATCTTGTGGTATATTTCTAGCTACTAACATAATACTATTAGCATTAAGATCTGTAGGTGCATCAGAACCATGTCCTAGACCACCTGCTATTCTAGCTGAACATCCAGGTATTAATTTACCATCTTGATCTACTATTTTAATTACACCAACATAACCTAATCCATTTTCTTCTAAAGTAGGAAAAAATCTGTTAGCTTCTGAATCGTAGAATATATTAGCCTTAAAATGATTCAATATTAAATCACTATCGAATCTAGAATCTGTAGCTCTTATTTTAACTGTTCTTCCATTTTCCCAATCACTATCTCTTCCAGCATATAATAAATCACTATCAAAAGAAAAACCATAAATAGCTCCCAATTGCGCATTTTCTTGAACTGAATATTGTAAATATCTAGTAGTACCTGGGACTAATGTTGCTGCTTCTTCCTTAGTAACTCTTTCTGGCACAGGCATAAATTCAGAATTTAAAAATCTAACAGCATCAGAGTTAGAAATAGAATAAAGATATTGCCAAACATAACTATCTGCCATAGTAATAGGTGAAGCAGAAGTTCCTGTAGGAGCATTAATAGAGGGTTTACCTGTAGAATGTAAGCATTTGTACACGTTTAATCTACCAATACCAGAAACAAACTCTCTAACTAAAACATAAAAATTACTTGTACTTGGCCAAGAATTATAAATTCTATTTTGCACCCAATCAATTCTCGGAACACACCTACTTACACCCCCTGGAAGAATTCTATGCATAGTTAAAGTATTTTGCGAATAAAACGATTGATCACCTATTGAAAATTCTGAATCACCAGATGCGCCTCCCGCAAAAAATTCTGAAGTTTCAGCTAAGCTTAAAGAATAATTATAATAGTCACTGTCATTAGTAAAAGCAGCTGCTGCATAAAAAGCTTCGTCATTAGTAGCATCTTTAAGAGAATCAAATAACGATTTAGCTAATAATAAATTTATGTTGTTAGTTATTTTTGCAGTCACTTTACTTTTCTACCTTTCATTGAAGATAACGGATCTCTCCACTCTTCCAAATCTGCTCTTTCGTTAGCATCATACCAATCAAAAATATTACCTACACTATTATTTAATACAGAATCTTCACCAGTTTGATAGTGTGTGTTCCATATGATATTATCTGAATCTGTATTATTCCACACTATTGGTTTAAAAGGTGTTTTAAACTTTCTATAATCTTGTGTTCTTTTTTCTGCATATGTTGTATATAAAAATCTTGGTTTTACTTTCATATTTTGAATAAAAGAACTATAACCGTTTACTTGCCAACCTTCACTGTCCTGTCTTAAAGAGTTTATTTCATTCCACTTTTTTTCAAAAGCTTCAAAATCTGTATAAACTGTTCCATCTTGTTCTGTAAAAGTTAACGAACCATTAAGTCTCATTGCTTGATTAAAATCCGAAGCTTTTTTAAACATCATTTCTCTTTTACGGTCAGTATTAAACCATTTAAATGTTCTATTATCTTGAGGGTCTTTTTTAAGCTTTGAGTAGTCAATAGCTTTGTAAGTTTTATTCTCACTATCTGACCATCTTACATGAAAACCAACAGGTAGATCAGAATCGTAAATGTTAAAAACATCATTAATAGGGTCTATAAATTTAGTAGAAGCAATCTGTACAGGATCATAACTATCTCTTGTTCTAGATTCTTTTTTATAAAAATCTTGAACTGTATTATTAAATTTTTTGTAGTTAAGTATTAATGAGTTTACTTTATTATTTCCATCTGAGTCTTGAGATGTAATATGTCTTTTAAAACTTTCTGAATCAAAATTATAATAATTGTTATAAAAATTATCGTAATCAACAAATTCTTTTCTCACTAATCCCATAGGTTCGTAATCAAACCAAGACGCTCCATATTCTGATACAATTGATTCATCATAACCTTTTTCAAAATTACTAGCTCTAATTGCATTTAAATTAAGAGTGGTAGGGTTATAAAATAAGAAAGAGTTAGATTCATATCTAGTATTATCTGCTGTTATTCTATTAGCATCTTTAGGGTCTGTGTAATGATCTAAGACAGTGTCAAATGTATAATAAGTGTTTAAAGTTTCATTAAAAGATTTACCTGTTATATTAACAGGTACATTTACATTTTGATTTACGTTAGTCTCACCAAATAATAATAAACCTGCAGGATGGAGAGTCTCTTTTATTTTAGCTCTCCAAAGATCTATAGATAAATTGCTTTGAATAATATAAGTATAATGAGAATACAAATAATTGTCTTGAATTACACCTCCAGATAAAGAATTGAGAAAACCATCTTCATTAATAAAAGTTTTTGTAGTAGTACCAGCAGAACTTAAAACAGGATTAAAAGAAGCTCTACTGTGATAAGCAACATAATTAGCTAATGTTTTTTTATTCCTTATTATAACCTGGTTAGAAGCAGGGCTAAACGCAGCTACTCTTAGAACTCTATTTTTTATTTTGTCAAATTCTTCTAAATCACTATCACTTGCAAACGCTCTATTTTTAGCAGGTGACAAAGAAATTATTTTTTTAGTAGGACTTACTCTATTAATAATTCCGAAATAACCAGTGTTTTGCCATTGAGCTATTTCACTATCTACACCTAGTTTTGGATCTGTATAATCATTATACCACTTAAATTGATAATCTGAGTCATTAAAAGTGTAATTGTTTAATTGATTAAAATGATAATGGTCTAGACTATTTAAAAACTTATTATAAATTCTTACTTTAAATCCTTGATCACTATCTTTAATAACTTCATAATTAAAATTGTCTTCACTATCAACCAATCTTTTCCATTGGGATGTAATTAAACTTAGACCGTTATCAGAATCAATAACAAAGTCAGAATCTATCCATTGAAATATCTCACTATCCATAGCATATGGTATTCTAATTGATTTAATATTATATTTTGTACCGCTATCTTCTGTTTTATAAATTTTTATACTTAAATCTAATCTATCAGAATCATTAGAAAAAGCTTCATTTTTTTGATCTAAATACTGAAAAGTTACAAGTTGACCTTTAAGAAATTCACTTCTACCCTCTACAGTTACATTCATTGGTGCTTCAATTAAAATATCGTTTGCATCTGCAAAATAACCTCTATCAAAAATGGTAAAATCAGTTATAGTACCAATTTGAGTTGAAATTGGAGATATATTTAGCCCTTGAGGAGAGGTAGGGTTCTTAGCGTAAGGAAGACCTTGATTAATACTTGTAGAGGAAGATATAGACACATCTGGTAGAACGTTATAGCTACCACCCCCTATAACAGGTACTATTACATTTTCGAAATCATCAGATAAAAAACCGTTATTAAGTTTACCTGTTCTAACATTGTAGCCATCTACCTGTAAAATCCTACCATTTTTATCTACTTGTGTTACAATAGCACCACCTCCTGCACCCTGTCCTGGTGCATTAGGAGTAAATACAAAGCTATCTCCTTCTTTAAAAAACTCGCCCCTGTCTCTAAAATGTATGCCTGTAACTGGTCCGTTATTAACACTATCTACAATAACGTTAAAAGTTCTGTTAAGAGACACAGATTTAACTTGAATTATATCACCTTCTATATAACCCGGAGCGTTGTTTTTAGCTATTAAATTTACTAAAGATAAAAAAGGTGACACTTCAATAAAAATTCTAGGGTCATTAGGATCGGTAATTCTATATGTTTGTGTAACATCTGGGTTAAAAGCAAAATTTAATTGGCAACTTATTATAAATGCACTATCACTATCCCCTGTTTTTCCTAATATTTGCCCGCTAAGAACAGTAGCAACATCTGAATCCGTAGAAAAGTTGTCATCACTGTGAGACAGTGTAGCAAGAGAAAAATTAAGATCGTTTAATTGATCACTATAATTTACTACTTTAAATGTAGCTAAAGGAAATGAAAGATATTTACCTTCTGAAGCTTCAATAATATTGTCTCTGGTTTCAAAGATATCAATATCTTCATTGTATAACATACGGAATAATAATTCAAAAGATTTAGGAGAACCTTTTGCTAAGTATACATCTCTTATCTTTTTAATTAATACTCTATCTTTAACAGCTGATGTTTCAACCGCTATAGGTAAAAATTCTCTTTTAAAATAATTAATAAAGCTATCTAAAGTTGTGTCAATATCTTTATAAGAGGTAGAATTGTTAACCGCAGCCATTGGGTTGTCAATAGCTTTAAACATTTCTTTTACATTAACAGCTTCTGAATCATTTCTTTTATCTAAATATTCGTAATATGCTTCTATAAAAATTTTAAAAGAAGGATTATCAGAGTTAATAAACTCTGGTAAGCTATCGCTAATAAATGATCTTACTGTTTTTTCCATTAGATACTACGTGATAGGTTTAAGTTTTTAATTATACTTGTTTCATTTTTTTCTAAAACATCTACTGATGAACCCTCAGTATCGGTTTGCAATACTATGTTTTCCGTAGCTTGTACATCGAAAGAATCAGGAATAGCTGTAAAAATTATTTCACCGTCTTGTGGGTTAAAATCCTGTAATTCTACAATTCCTGTTTCATAATTTATAGTTCCAGAGTAAGGAACTACAGTAATTTTTTCATCATCTATAAAATCAAACAACCTTATATTACCATAACCATCATCATCAAAGCCTGATCTTACATCTCTGCCTTCTCTAAAAAATAAATTTGAAGTAACAACTCCTCCATTTTTTGCATTAAAACCATTAGCTGGATGATAAAGTTTATTGGAAAAATTTAAAGTATACTTATCTAAAGTTCCGTTTAAAGCAAAAGTTTTTATTTTTAAAGATACTCTTGTATTAGAACTTATTATAGATGAATCAAGTTCTTCTACCTGTTTTGAAAAAAATGATTCAGTAAAATTAGCTAAAAAGTTGCCAATATAGGCATTATTAAGATTTCCTATTAAAGATATTATTTTAGACTTTAAAGCATTTCTGTTAGTTACTAGTTTAGTTTCATCAAATATAACTACACTTTTTAAAACTAAATATATAATTTCTGGATCTACAAATTGTGGTCTTATTGTTACTACGCTACTTTTATTAAGTATTTCAGTAAGTAGAGTGTCTTTAGTAGATGTAGTAAGCTTGTCTCCTGATTTTGGTTTAATAGCAATAAAAACTTTTCCTGGCTGGTTTACTTTTTCACCACCGTAAACATTTATAGATTGAATGTCTGCAAATTTATTAATTAAGAAAGTTTTATAGTCATTTTCAGTAACAGCTCTAAACTGAGATTGAAACCAATGAGGAGCATTATCCTTTATAGACTGTATACTTTCAGGTGGTTGTCCACCTTGAGAAATATCAGGTGTATTTAAAATAGTAATATCTGTTCTACCTGGTATGTTAATACTAAAAGTTCTAGCGCCGTTAGCTATAGAACCAGAAGATTGAATAAAAGTAGCTAAAATTACACTACCTATGCTAGGTTTATTACCTAAAACATTATTACCAAATACTATTCGATGTGTACTATCTTTTGATTCTTCTACAAAAAATACTCTTGAATTTTTATCTACTGATGTCATACCTTCTAGTTCTGGTGTAACTTGAGTATATTTTATACCGTTTACACTAACTTTTAAAGTAGTTGTGTCAATATTAGGTAAGTTTAAATCAAAAGAAGGGTATTCTACTGAAGCGTTATTATTAACAAATCTTTGAGTAAATAATCTACCTTCATAAATTTGTACATCAATAGTGCTATTAACTTGACCAGAAACAAAACCTACTGTATAATCTTGAATTGTGTAAAAATTAAATTTAGTGTCACCAGAAGAAGCAGAGAAAAAAGAACCTGCTGGAATAACATAAAAACCTTCTGAACCTAATCTAGGTACATTTAATTTAATTGTTGTAGAAGAAGACCTAGCTGATCTAGGAACATAATTTAAAGATTTAGCTAAAGACACTACGTTACTTCTAATTAAAGAAGTATCTAAAAAAGATTCATTTAACTGAAAATTTGCTGTAAGTGCATTGTAATGAGTGTTATATGCTAATATATCCATTAACAAGTTTAAACTTGAGCCTGAAAATTCATAGTCAGAAAATTCTGGCCTTTCTTTAAAATAATTTACTAGATCATCTTTAATAGATTGAAAATCTAAATCGCTTACTATCGGTCTTTGATCCATTATCTAAGCCTTTTAAGTACGGTTTCAAAAGTGTTAACTGTTTTACTAGATATAATATTATACACTATAGTAATAAAGTAAGCATTTGTATCAGAATTATCTCTAATTTCAATATCTCTTACTACTATTCTAGGTTCGTAATTTGTTAATACATCGTTAATAACAGTTTTTAAATCGTTAGCTACTACAGGTGAAATAGGTTCAAATAATATGCTTCTTATATTGCAACCTAATGTGGGTTGAAAAGGTCTTTCAAAAAAATTAGTGTTAATTAACGTCTTTATGCTTTGCTGTATAGCGTTAACATCACTTTTCGTACCCAAATCACCTGTAATTGGGTTTATACTGAAAGACAAGTCAAAGTCTTTGTAAATTTTGGTCTTTTCATATGTTTGTAGTTGTGCCATGTTTTATTTATTCTAGATAAATAACTATATTATAGATAACCTGCAGGTAAAAATGTCCGGAAGAAAAAACCACGGTAACAATTCAAAACGATTTGACGTTAATTCTTTTTACGCTTACATTAAAAAAGCGCATATAGAAGAACTTTTAGACGCAGATGGTAATACACCTTTTGATTCGGAATCTATAGATAAAAGCGTTTGGGATTATGCTGCTTATCTTTATAAAGATATCCAAAATTATGGAGGTTTGTTATCTTATTTTGATTCAGATTCTTTTAGAGATGATTCAGATGGTTCAGGTAACAATACTTGGTCTGCTATTTCTAAAACTAGTGCTGTAACTAAAGTATATAAACCTTTAAAAAGATGGTTATATTCATTAGATTCAGAAGATGGTATTAATAATACTATAGATCTTATTACAGGTGGCTTTAATAGACGTTATTACACTCTTCCTTTATCAGATTCAGAAGGAACTGTTAGACATGTAAATATTTACACATTTTTAAAATCTCATTTTGACAGATGGTTACAGTTTGATCCGTATGAAAGAAAAAAATTATCTTCAAGAATTATTGATAACTTAGAAGAAGATTCTGATCAAAGATATCAATACGCTAATCAAATTATTAGAGCAGTAGAAGAAGATTCAGATTTACAACGCAGGTTAGTTGAATTAATTAGTAATGTACTACAAACAGATTCAGAAGTAAGAAACGAAATTCTTAGAACTACAATTACTGCGTTTCAAAATGATTCAGATAAAGCTAGAGAATTAGTAGAAATTATTAGTGCTGTACTGGAAACAGATTCAGAAATAAGAAACGAATTCGGAGATCACTTCTTAGTATCTTTAAGAAATGATTCTGATCAACAAGTCGAGTTAGGTTTTATTTTATCTAGTCATGAATTTACTGAACTTAATACAGATAAAATATATGCTAGACAAGTACTACCTATGGATGGAAATGATACCGGTAACATAGGTGATTCTGATAATAAATGGTCATTAGGTAATTTTGAAACTATTAGAACAGATACTTTAAAAGTAAGAGGTCTAGATAAAGATAGAATAGTTTATGTTAGTGATTCAGAAGGAACGCTAGCTACTCATAAAGACTTACAATGGCAAAACGATTCAGAATTAATTACAACTAGATTAACAACAACTGTTGATACCACTTTAGCTTCAACTAGAGTTACTGATCTTGACCCTACTGGAGTAGTTTTTGTATCTAACGATTCAGAAAACAGATTAATAACTAGTAACAATTTAAGATTTACTAACAATACTTTGTATTACATGGGACGTGCTGTTCTACCAATAGATTCAGAAATGCTTAAAACTCTATTGGTAGAAAATATCGATTCAGAATTCAGTCAGTATGTAGGTCTAGATTCTGAAGCTGTAGAGAAAATTATTGGTGGTTCAACTGTTCTTTCACAAGTAGCAGTACCTGTAGGTGATAGAGGAAATATTTATTATATCGATTCAGATAATACTAATAAACTAGTAAATGGACCTTTAATTAAAATAGGTAATGATAGAGAAAATTATTATATTTCTCCTGGTGAATTAAGTGAAGCATTATCAAGACATAGCGAACATGAAAGTGGAGATGTTATCTGGGATCTAGATTTACAAAATCCTAATGTGGGTGGTGCCGCTTATGTACATGATTCTGATGGAGCCGGAAACAAATCTTGGACTTTAGATAGTAATATTACTATTAATGGTGGTATTAATGAAGGTAGAATAGTTCATAACCCTAACACTAAGAAAACTTTTTATAATGATGGTGTAAATAAAATACATGAACTAGGCACTGCTAGAGATTTTTCTGATGTAATCGTTATGCAGCCCCTTACAGGTAGCCCTGATTCAGACACTCTTGGTAAAGAAGGTTTACGACCAGGTACTATTACAGTAGCTGATGGCACTAATTGGGATCCAGGTTCTATTGGAGGAGCTACTCCTTATCCGGTATTCTGGGATGGTGGTCAATGGCTATACTTCTCAATGTTCTAAGAGGTCATTATGCCGGGTAAATTTCATTATAAAAATCAATCACAACGTTTTGATCTTTATACTTTTTACGCTTTATTAACTAAGTGCAAAATTGTCGAACTGTTAGACAAAAACGGTCATACCCCTTTTGACTCTGATACGATTAACAATAATGTATTAGATTACGCTTTACAAATTTACAAAGATATTTTAGATAATGGTATTATAACATATTTTGATTCTGATTCTTTTAGACATGATTCAGATGGTAGCGGTAACAACGGTTGGAATGGTGTAACAAGAAACGCCTCTACAGCAAGAGTATATGAACCATTAAGAAAGTTTTTATATTCTCAATCTAATAACAACGGTGTTGACGAAACTCAAGATATCATTACTACAGGTTTTAGCAGAAAATATTATACAATACCTCTTTCGGATTCAGAAGGAACAGTTAACCATATTAATGTATATTCTTTTATGAAAAGACACTTAAACAGATGGTTGTCTTATGATAGTTTTGAAAGATATAAATTAACTAAAAATATTTTAACTGTAATGCAACAAGATTCTGATGTAAGCAATTTTTTTGCTAATCAGTTTATAAAAGCTTGTGAAGAAGATTCAGATTTATCTAGAAGAACTGTAGAGATGTACAGTAACAGATTGCAATCTGATTCTGAAGTTAGACAAGAGTTTCTCAAAACAGCTATTACAGCTTTATCCGGCCTAGCACCAGGTGGTGATTCTGATTCCGCTAGAGCTTTAACTGAAGTAGTAAGTTCAGTTTATGAAAATGATTCTGAAGTTAGAAACGAGTTTGGTGATCAAATTGTTAATTCTTTGTTAGAAGACTCAGATCAACAAAACGAATTAAGAGATATTATAAGCAGTACAGAACTTGTTGTATTAAATGCTCCATTAGTTACAGCAAGACAAGTATTACCTATGCCGGCACCACCAGCAGCACCATTTGTAGCTGGTCAGACTGTAGAGTATATAGGATACTCCAATCCTAACAGTAGACAATCTTTTTATGTAAATGTAAACGATGCATTAGGTGGCGCACCACCACCACCAGGATCAGTTATTACACCTCCATATTATGGTGGTTCCGGTGTAGTAATAAAAGATATACTTTTAGCAGGTGATCTAAACTCACCCTCTGAATTTTTAGAATTTAAATTGATAGGTGATAGTGATGGAGCCGGAAACATTCAAAACAATGCATATGATTTACAAGACAACTTAAATACTGGTTTCCAAGACGATAACTTTAATTCTATAACCGGTGGTAATACATTTGGCGGGAATTATTTTCCTAATTTTAATGTTACCAATTATTTAATAATAGATTCAGTTGGAGATTTAGGCACACCAGGTGATGCTTATTTAAAATTTGATGTTTATTATACACCACAGGTTGGATCATTTGTTTTCTCATCAGCTGAACAAGCTGCAGGTGTTATATTTAAATTTAAAATCGTATTTGATAGTGATTCTTTAATTAGTTCTAACCCACCACAATCATCAGTTTCTACCGGATCTATAGGAGATTCAAATACAAAATGGTCTACTGCTAATTTTACTACATTAAGATCAGACAATACAAAAATAGATAACGCTGTTAGAAATAGAATTGTTTTAATTAATGATTCAGAAGGTATATTATATTACACCACAGTAAGAGCTTATTGGGCTAAAGATTCAGACAACGACTCTGATTTTAAATTTGTTATAACTAGACTACAAGCAAATGTAGATTCTAAGTTTGCTTCTCTTAGAGTAAAAGATTTAGAAGCAAAGGGTATAGTACATATATCTAATGATTCAGAACAAACAGAAATAGATAGATTAATTACTAATAACAATTTATTTTTTAATGATTCAGATGGTATTATCTACAAAAATAAAAAATTAATAGCTATTGATTCTGATAAATTTTATGATTTATTAATAGAAAATAGAGGTCTGTATACAATAGATTCTGATGGTGTAGATAGTGTAATTAAAGATACACCAGTTAAGTCTGAGTACTCTTGGTTTATAGGACAACGAGGTGATACATATGTTATTAACCCGGAATCAACTGATTCTGATTCTAATAATCTTTTTACAAGAAAGCTCGTATATACAAGTGATAAAGTAGTAGACTCGCAACAAGAATTATCTAGAGCTTTAGGTGATGTTGTAACTAAACAAGAAGTATTTGATACATGGTATAGAATTTCTCACCGATATAATGGTGGCGGAACTCCAGGTACTTTTAATTACCCTGCAAACTCAACTGAACAGAATAGTTGGGCGTTTGATGCAGTTAATGATATCATATACACTACCGCTAACACAACTACTTACTGTGGTTTTATATCTTCAGATACTTATGATGATTTTACTTTTAATTCAACTCTTAATGCACCATACGTGACGCCTAGCAACCCGGATACTAATGATGATGATGTAATTTCTTCCATTGTCGCTTTTGTTACAGAAGGTCAATTTGGTCAACCGGGTTATAGAGAACATACTCTTTCTTTTATTAGAAACCATGGTGGTTTTCCTATGTTAACTCAAAACTATGGGTCTTTAGGACCTGTCACTTGGGCATTAGTTTATAATTATAATCAAGACGATGTACGATTATTAGTTAACGGTACCTCTACAGCTCCAGTTTCTACAGCTCCTTGGAACACTTCTCCATATGGTACAAAAGTATGGATAAGAAGAAAAGGAGATAATATTACAGCTTATTGTTCTCAAATGAATGATTCTACATACACGTTAGATTCAGACACTGAAATTGTTTGGGACTTAGCTTCAGATTCTGATACTATTAAATTTAGAGGTCCTGTTAGATATGGTTATGGTGCTCATAGTCAAAACGGTTCATACTGGTCTGATATATTCTTTGCACCTGATGCAGGATCTTATTTACATAGTGTACAAGACGGTGCACTTTCAAGTGTTGGTGGAGTTGTTTATCAATATAACCCTGACACGGTTGCATGGGAACAAGATAGCGATTTAACTATTGATAATACTGTTGGCGAAAGAATTTTACATAACCAAATTACACATAAAACATTCTATAACGATCCTGTATCTGATACTACATTTAAAATTATGACTGCTAGAAAATTTTCTGATGTGTTTACATTACCTGCATTAGTCAGTGAACCTGATTCAGATACTTTAGGTAGAATGGGGTTAAGACCAGGTACATTTGCCATGGCAGATGGTGTTAGTTGGGATCCAGGTTTTATTGGAGGTACAACACCTTACCCTGTATTTTATGACGGTGTTGCTTGGTATTATTTTAGTTTATATTAAGATAAAAATAGAATTTTTTCGTCGGCTCTTCTTTTAACTAAACCTTTGAGGATTTTTCCTCCAGCTTTTCTCCATTTCCAGAATTCATTTGCGGCGCCTTCATAGTCTCTTCTGTTAAGTTTTGCTCTAAGTGTAGACGATTGATAGTTTCCAAGACCCACGTTAAATGAAAAAGACACCAAAGCATCAAATTGACCTTGCGAAAGATTGACTTTCGTGAGTCTCTCAATACCATCTTCAAAACGCTCAAGATCTTCAAATAATAATTCATCGACTTCTTCATCAGTGAGCACTTTTCCTTTCCATTCTTTTGAAAGAGATTTACCATCACCAATTAAATGTCCCACCCCAACAGTCCATAAACCGATAGGGTCTTGATAAGGTTTTCTGACAAAACCTTCATGGTGTTTTATCATTTTAATGCACTTTTCGCTTACTTTCATTAACTCCAACTTTCTGGATTAGCAGCTCCTCCTGAGCCAGGTGGTGTTATTAAATTTTCTTCATATCTAATAGATTCATCAGAAGCAGTAATAAACATGTTTTCTTCTACATTTATACCTGTCGCATAATCACTATCATATACATTTTTATAAGTAACTATTTCTGTGTTTGTTACCCCTAAAACAGAACCCTCAGCAGATAACATTTCAATTTAATGTAAAGTTACACCATAGCTACCTTCTTGTGTTAGATTAAATCTTATGTAAGGGTAATTAGATAATAATACACCTCCAGTACCCTCTACAAAATGAATTACTTTATCCCCAGCTACATAAGAGGATGTGTCAATAGGAGACCCTGAAGTACCTATAGCGGTACCATCACTATCATTAAGTGAGACCCATGTAGTGTTATCAGCTGATTTTTCTAACCAGTAATTAGAACGAGCATCAGATCTTGTCCATGGTACTACTCTTATTTTCTTTACAGCATTTATTGAAGTGCTAGAAAAATCAAAAGTTAAAGTTTGATTCCCGGAACTACTAGTTAACCAGTATGTGTTAACCCCACCGGTTTCAACACCATTAAATAAATATTCCATATTGTAATAGTTAGAGCCATTGGGATATGAACCCGCAGAAGATGTTATTACTAAACCGTCTGTTTCATTACCTGTACTAGTGATAGTGTAAACAGTCATTCCAGATGAATTAGAATTCCTACCTGTGTAAAAATCTATTTCAGAATCAGGGCCTGTTTTATAAAAACCACCATTTAAACTAGTACCATCAGCTGCTAAGTTAAAGTTAGATAGTTGTAAACTATAAGCATCTGCGTAAAAAAAACCTTTTTCTTTACTATTAATATACATGTCTAAACTAGACATTAAAGAATACGTAGATTCGCTATCTTTACTACCCGTTAAAACAAAATCAAGGGATGTCATACGACTCTCCTTAAATAGCTACAGATGCTTTAATTGAAGCAAATCCTGAACCTGTAATAGTAAGAGCCGCTGTAGCTTGTGCACCTGATGCTGTAGTAGTAACTGTAGTGGTAGTATTACCAGCAAAATTCATAGAATTTCCGGTTATTGTTAATAACACATCTGCTGCAATTCTGTTACCGTAAAAATTAGTAGCAGATACTGTCACGGTTGTGTTAATATCTGAACCGGTATAATTATAAGTATTTGCTGCTGAAGTTAAAGTAATATTAACAGGTATAGTTTCTTGTAACATATTTACATTACTGTAACCGTTACCATCACCTACAATGTACCAAATTCTGTCTCTTTTATCTCTACCTATAGACCAAACCTGACCAGCAATTGTGTGTATATTTACCCAACCGTTAGTATTATCCCATTTTAAAATATATGTATTTGAGTGACAAATAACTGCCCATAGTTTTCTATAATCATCTAAATATAAATTGTTAATAGGGCATTGAGGCAATTGTAGATGACTATGGTAAGTTAATGTATTAGGATCTGCGCTTGAAATTTGATATGAAACTATATTTTTATATGCTTGTGCTAGAGAATCAGCATCATAGTCTGTTGCGCCTTTTTTACCACTAACATTATACACAGTAAGGTATCTGTTACCAGAATTTTTAATAACTTTACATGGTGTAAAATAAGCGTTGTTAAAATATTCACCGTTGTGTGTATATGCCTGGTAAATAGATTTAAACAAACCTGAAGTATCTGATTTATGATAACCATTATTATTATGTACAATTCTTACATCACTATCTCTAGTAAATGTATCTGAGCTAATATCCCATTTAAACAACCACGGGAAGAAATTATGGTTTTCATCAAAGTTAGGAACATACCAACAAACATCTTCTGAATCTCCTGTTCCCGCTTTAGAATCATCTCTAAACCAGTTTGAAGCTGGAAGATTTATTTCCATGGTTCCAGAATAACCACCTTGTTGATATTCACTATCATCTGTCCTTTCTACAGAAAGAGTATTAAAAGATGCAATAGTTGTTACAGAATTTGAAGTAGGGTCATATGTTTTAATTATATGATCTTTATGATTTTGCGCTTTTCCTCTTAGAAAAATATAAAAGTTAGAGTTATTACCTGTACCGCATGCGTCAGATGTAATGTGTTGCCATCTATAACTAGCTTGAGGATCTGTCAAATTAGTTGACAAAGCTGCAGTAGAAGGGTCATTACCTGAAGCAACCCAAATAGGTTCATAACCCCATGTATCGTCTGGTCTTCTTGCTGCGTTTGATGAAGGAGCAGTCGATCTGTTGCCACCACCTATATAGTAACCAGTGCCTCCAACAGTCCAATATCCATGATCTAAAGGTTGATATTCATTACTAAAATTAGTAGTATAAGCAAAAGGTGTTCTAAAACTACCATCACCAGTTTGTGCAGCATTAGATGTTGAATTTGATGCACCAGCAACAACAGGGTTGTCATGCATATTGTTACTAGCTCCGCCAGCCCAATATCTTACATTATAGTATCTGTTAAAACCACCAGAAGAGGAAACAATATGTTCATTATTTGATTCATAGTAAATAGCAGGTCCTCTTACAGCTTGGTTCTTATACATAGGGTCCATATGTCTATGAACCGGTGTTTCACTAAAACCGGTATTCCATTCACTATTTAAAGCTTGGTAAGTGCCATATGATTGATGTACATGGTGAGGTTGAGCAACACCTTTAGATAGTGCCATCCCATCCATAGTGTATCTACCAATATGCTCATCATAAACATAACCTTCTGTAGTAGTGTTATATCCAGTAACAGAGTCTGCTCTAACTGAGGATGTAGTGTTTAATAAAGTTTTACCAAAAATGGGAGAGAGTGTTAAATGATCGTATGCAAAGCCATCTAAATAAATATAATCTTGTCCGGGTCTTGGATCCTCTACAACGGCTTGTGAGCCGGTTCTAAACGTGTTAAAAATAAGTGCCATTATTCAATTCCCTCTTGTTTATTAACCCAAGATTCAACTTCAGATTCATTAGTAAAAGGAAATGCTTTTCCTTTAGGAGTAAAATTAGATCTCATGTTGTAAGTTGTAGCATTGTCTAAAATATTTCCTTCTGCATCACATTTAAAATACTTACATCCTCCACTAACATTTATAGAAGTGTTGTAATAGATAGTAGTTGCTTCACTATCACCTGGATAAGTCTTACTTATAGTAACTATTGCCATTTAATTAAACCTTTATATTATTTATTTTTTAATTGCTCTTGAACCAAACCAAAAAGCAATAATTGCAGCAAAAATTGATTGGGTTTCTTCGGACCATAAAGTACTTGCTACTGTTGCAACATCACCACCGTCTCGAAGGACTACATAAACAGCTACTCCTTCTACAAAGAAAAATAAAAGAAAAAAGAGATAAGTTATAACAGGTCTAACTGAAGAACGCATGTTATTAACCCATGTTGATGCATGCTCAGCTGATTTAGCATCATGATCTAATAAAGCGGTTTCTCTTTGAATTTCTGATTGAAGTAACATAGCTTCTGCTTTTTGAGATTGTAATTTTTCTTCTCTTTCAATCTGAAGGCTCATGACCGCTAGTTCATGTTTCTTGTCTTTAGCATCTTGTGCAAAATCGAGTAGTTTTGGGACAAATGATGTACCAAAACCTAGCGCTGTTGATAAAATAGTTGCAATCATAATCTAACTCCTTTTATTATTTATTAAGTAATTTGTCCACCAAATATTAGTTTATCAACAACACCGTCTTTATAAAGTATTTTTTTATCATACACTTTCATGTTTTCTATTAAAAAATCAACAGTGTTGTTTGCAAATTGAGTAGAATCTTTAAAACCTTTTTTATTCCATATACCCACACCATCAGGTAGCAAATCATATCGGTCTGTTACTGGTAAACTTCCTGACACTCTTACAGGAACTTTGTAGTTAGTATCTTCGAGAACAAACAATTGAGCTTTATATCTAGATTCTGCTGCAGGTGATCTAACCCCTAAGTATTGATCTCTGGCATAAGGAATAGCATAATCCCTTATTAAAGTTTTCATATCTGAACCAAAACGGCTATAAGCTCTTTTAATACCTATTTGGTATATCATTTCTTCAATAGCTGCTCTTTCTTCTAGTGAACCAAAGCCTTCTTCGTAGTATATTATACTTTGTCTTACACCTCTCCTGCTTCGTGGTTCTTTAGGAAAACGAGTAGACAAAGGATATTGAGGTCCTGCTTTAAATTCTCTCCAACTAGGTAACCACTCTTCATCTTTTATATCCAAAAACGTGTTTAATCTATTTTTCCAAGCATCTCTAAATGAATCAAATTCTGTTAAAACTGTTTCTGTTGGTTCTTTTACAAAACCAGATGATGAAGCAGTTGCTTGAGCGTTAGCAATTGTAGGACTTTCAGCTACGTTATTTTCTGGTTCAGCTCTAATTACCGGTTCTTTTTTAGGTTGAGGTTTGTTTTCTTTATTTTTAATAACTTTTTCTTCTATTTTACCTGTTGTAGGATTTTTAAATTCTTCTTTAATAATTTTTACACCTATAGCAGGTAGCTTACAAGGATCTAACGGAGTGTCTTCTGTCAGATCAATAGGAGGTACACCGGTTGTGACAGGTGGATCAATTTCTTTTTTATATTTTACTTTTACTGCTGCTCTTATTTCATACAAATATAAATCTGTTCCTTCAACTCTCCATCCAAAGTTATCACTCTTATTCATTTTTGAAAAGACATTATTTCCTTCTTTTTTAGTCAAAACTTCTACTACACCGTTAGCGCCGCCAGCTAGATCAGGTAAAGCTATAGCGTTTGTACCCGTATCATCCCTTACAGTGGTTTCTACAGTATAAACCGCAGGTTCATTATTTGCATTAGCTAATGCAGTGTTTAACAAATCACCAGATTGAGCAGCACCTAATAAAGAGTTAATATCTTTACCAAATTGTGATGCTGCAGTATTAATTTCTTTAGCTACGTTTCCTACTATACCTCCTACACTTGCAAAAGCTGAATTAACATCATCTAAAACATTTTGAGTTGAAGGAAATTTGTTAGTGCTAGCTCCTTCTAAAGCTGCTTGAGAAGTCTCACTTCCTTCTCCTTTATATTCAACTTTATATTGAGCATATAAATTATCACAAATTATTGTACCCGAATCTTTTAAAAATTTATATTGTACAACATTAAAAAAGAAATCAGTACCTGCTTTTCTAGCAGAAACTTTTTTAATACTTGTTGGTTTGTCGAGAGTTATTATATTTGACACTGCATTTGTTTTATCATTTATTGGTTCATATTTTATTTTATCTACAATAATTACAGCATCTGTTACTTTAGGTGGTATATTAGAATCTTTTCTAATTTTATCTATAATAGAGGTTGTACCATCAAACACACCTTCAAAATTATCTTTAAATTCTGCTATTTTTTCATCCAATAATTTTTGCGCTGCTAATGTATCTCCACTTTGAATTCCTTTAAAAGCTGCAGCAGCTTTTTTTAAATCTGCTGTTGATGTTCTTAAATCTTTTCTTTCAGCATCATCTTCTTTAGTGTATGTTACTTTAATTTTTTTATAACTAAAGTTTTTACCAGCTTTTTTGACATATACAACAGGGTTTGAAGCTTCATCTTCTCCAATAATCCAGCCATCATTAATTCCTTTATTTTTACTACTATAAACATTAGAACCTGGTGACATAACTTTTACTTCTTTTACTTCAACATAATCTAAAGGTAGCAAAACATTATCACCTGATCCAACTATTGTTCTAGTAATAAAATTCTTTTTACCGTTTGCTTTTTGTTCTGCCATAAGTTTATCGACACCAATACCGTTACTAAGAATATCGTTTAATTTTGCTTCAGCTTTTTTAAAACGAGAATCATTTTTAATTTGTTTAAACAAATTTCTTTGTTCTGCTACGGTTGGTGTTTTAATTGTACATGCCATAATTAACCTCCAGCAAACACATTAGGAGAACCAGAAGCCGAAGCATTTGGAACCCAAGAACCGTGACCACCAGTACTGTCACCTAATCTATGTACGCTTATATTATTAACATAAACAGTACTACTACCCCCTGTTGCAGGATCACCACAACTAGTTGTATCTCCTACTCTAACAGTCTTGGCATTATTAGTAAATACGTTTGGAGAACCAACTGCATATGCTGTCTGATGAAATGGATTTGGTGTAGGTGAAGCATGACCTACATGACTATCTAAACCTACTCTAGTTACTGCTGGCATTAATTTAAATCTATCCTCGCTGCATCTACATCTAAATTACCTACAATTGTTGTAGTTTGATTACCATTAACATTCTCTGTTACATTTCCAGAACCACTAGTACCTACAGAAACTGTTTTATTTTTATCTACATCTGTTATCATATTAGATTCTGTTTCAATAGTTAGATCTTTAGTCGATTTAATATCTAATGTACCAGTAACTGCTTTGTTTTCATTTCCAATTGTAATTAGATCTGTGTTACCAATAACAACTCTTCCATAATCTTTTTTAATTGTTCTTTCTTCATTACCGGTAATAGTAGTTCTCATATCTGAATCTACAATTCTTAATTCCATACCACCTATACGTTGAGTGTAATCATCAGTAACGTTACTTACAAAATCATTTCCTGTTTCTTTAAATTCAGAATTTTTAATTTTAGTATGTTTTGAACCTTTAATATTTTGAGTGTAATCACCCTCGACTTCTAAATGATAATTTCCTTTTACTAACATTCTTACATCTTGATCTACAGTAATGTTCATATTACCTTTTACATATAAATTGTTACCTTTAAGTATAAGTTGATAATTATCTCCTACGATAGTTTCTGTTTTATTACCGCTAGCATTTATTTCGTAATTAGTACCTGAAGTATGAAACTGAGCAAGTCTTTCATTAGTAGGTGTATCGTCTATTTCAATAGTATGACCTGATTCAGAAGCTAAAACTTTGTTAAAAGGGTAACTGGTAGAACTACCTTCCATAACATCTGGTGTAGACCATGTTTGTCTATTGTAATAAGAATCATCTTTGTCTTCTGCTACAGTAGTAACTTTTGGAGGTATTGCTGTTTCAATATCTTCTACTCTTATATCTGCTCTGGTAAAATAAGAAGGATGTTCTTTGTAATTAAAAGTTGCTGAAAAAGGTTGATCATTATCATATATTGTACTGTAAGGATGCACACCA
>Ga0070746_10000107_pt1 | contig 41184 bp, 34 predicted proteins | sample VirMetDEL_Mar_21_FD_77016 | JGI IMG/M metagenome (GOLD analysis project Ga0070746, IMG submission 77016) | Aqueous microbial communities from the Delaware River and Bay under freshwater to marine salinity gradient to study organic matter... | ecosystem: Environmental > Aquatic > Marine >...
CGTTTGTGGAGTCAGGCTAATTTCGGTGAAGACCTCATCTTTGGCCCCGTAGGAGGCGCCATATACCTGTGGGACGCTAGTGATACACTGACTACTAGAGCTACCCTACTGTCCGCCGAAACCGGCGCGGCGGGGGTACCTACCATACAGAACGGTATCGTCGTATCCGACATTAGTAGATTCTGCTTTGCTTTTGGATGTAACCCATACCTTGGCTCAGACCAAGACGATATGCTGGTGCGGTGGTCAGACCAAGAAGATGCTACTAACTGGGCACCTGCCGCTACAAACCAAGCAGGTAGTCTAGTCCTATCGAAGGGTAGTAAGATTATTTCCGCTATTCAGTCTAGGCAGGAAGTACTGTTTTGGACAGATTCTGCTGTATATGCGTTCCAGTACGTTGGTGCTCCGGCAGTATGGTCGGCACAGCTCGTAGGTGAAAATACATCTATCGCAAGTAAAAATGCTGTTGCCTATGCAAATGGGGTGGCGTATTGGATGGGTAGAGACAAGTTCTACAAATACGACGGTAGGACTCAGCCACTGCGATGTGACTTACGTAAGTTCATATTCAATGACTTTAACGACTCACAATACAATCAGGTTACTTGTGGCACTAATGAAGCATTCCACGAGGTATGGTGGTTCTACCCATCAAACACCTCTACTACCAATGATAAGTATGTTGTTTACAACTACCAAGAAGATATTTGGTACTATGGTACTATGGGGCGCACTGCTTGGTTAGATTCGGGATTACAGGGACACCCCTATGCCGCTACATACAACAACACGTTGGTAGAACATGAAGTGGGTAACGATGACGCAGAGACAGCTACAGTGAACCCAATTAACGCCTACATAACATCTGCGCAGTTTGACATCGACGATGGAGATAAATTCTCTTTTGTCAGTAGATTGTTACCGGACGTAACATTTGACGGGTCTACCGCTGATGGCGCGTCTATTAATGTGTCAATATCCACTCTGACTAACTCCGGGTCTGGACGTAAGACCCCCGCTAGTACAGGAGGTAACTCTGGTGGAGATGTCTTACGTACTGTTACCAACCCCGTAGAAGAATTTACCGGACAGATAAATATGCGGATACGTGGGCGACAAATATCTATAAAACTAGAATCTTCAGATACCGGCGTAGCATGGCAGTCTGGTGTGCAAAGGATAGACATTAGGCCAGATGGGAGAAGGTAATGCCGGGCGATACTACTAAGTACAACATACCGTTTGTTGCTCCGTCGCTCCCTAATGCTACTCCAGAGTACAGCCAGTTCGCTACGGACGAGACCAATAGAATACTCCGACAATACTTTAATCAGGTAGACAATGCTCTACGTAACGTAGCAGCAGTGGATGTACCGTACAATGAGCAGGTGGCTAGGGGAGAAATAGCAGGGGCGTCTTCTGTATACGTGTATGGGTTTAACCATGATATGGCGCAGAACACTACTGAAACATTACAGTACCAAGGTGGCCTAATGCAGTACCCCTCCTCTGCGGCTACGGTGTTTATTAGTAGTGCTGACGCCAATGATACCTCCGCAGGAACCGGGGCGCGTACCCTTTTGCTAGAGGGGTTGGATGCTGACTACGCTGCGGTGTCTGAGACTATTACTATGAACGGACAAACTCAGGTAGAAAGCTCCAAGAGTTATATACGACTGTTCAAAATAACCACAGTAACCGCTGGGTCTGGAGAGAAGAACGCAGGGGATATATACGTGGCTACTACCGGAGCATCTAGTGGGGTACCTACAGGTACTACGTATCTAGTCATGGAATCCGACGACGTATCTGCGATTAATATATCCCAAGCAGCGGTATACACAGTGCCCGCCGGACATACCTTGTATATGGATCTGATACAGATTAAAGCAGACAACCGAACAACCGTAACCGCGTTTAACCTCGTGTCAGCCGCTTACAGAGAGTTTGGTAGCGACAAACCGTTTGTGGAGTTTATAGAGCACGCTCTCCGCGCAAATCTTCTAGATATACCGTTCCCTAACTACTATAAGTTTGACGAAAAGACAGATATAGAACTACGTAGTTACTGTACTAACTCCAACGCAAATGAAGTGGGTGGTAACTTTACCGGGATACTACTAAAGAATTAATATGGCTACTCAAGAACCATACAAGCTACAAGTCGCAAAAGGAGACGTGGAGGGCGCTACTCCAGTCTACGTATGGGGGGTAAACCCTCAGATAAATGCTGATGTGGAAGAGACTATAATGTGGACTATCGACGCCTCTAGAGTCTTACAGCCTTACCCTTCTTCTGCACAGACCATGTATCTTAGTAGTGGTTCGGCTAGCGATGACGGAGACTCGGGCGATCAAAATGGCATTCGTACCATGCGTCTTGAAGGGCTGAATGAAAATTATGAGTTGGTGTCAGAAGATATAACCATGCAGGGTCGCACCCAAGTAGCTACCGCCAACACCTACCTACGCGTGTTTAAGATGGAAGCACTTACCGTGGGTAGTAATGGGCACCAAGCTGGCGATATATACTTAGCTGACAGTGGGGCTACTAATGGAGTACCTACAGGCACTTACTATTTGCGAATAGATAACGCATTACAAGCATCAGACAACCAATCCTCCGCAGCGATATATACGGTACCTGCCGGACATACTTTGTACATAGACCTAATACAGTTTAAAACCGCTATACGCGCTAACGTGACTACCCGAGGGCTAGTTAATTTTGTGACTAGAGCTTACAATAGCGACGTGTGGGTTAGCTTGTACAAACATGCACTCCGCACAACCCTGCTAGACGCTCCGTTTTCTAGACCTTTAGCCATACCGGAGAAGACTGATATAGAATGTAGGGGCACTATTGACGGTACAGGTAGTAACGATATATCCGCCTCATTCACTGGAATACTGGTAAAGAACTAATATGTACAATAGAACCTCTGGCACATTCTACACCCAAGGCGGTACAGATCAGTACGGCAACCAGCTACCTACATTCGGTGGTGCCGGCGAGAACACCACAAAAGAGCAAAATCTATACTGGCAGTCTATGTCTCAGCGTTTTGCTCAGATGGGGTTTGCTAGTCCTCACTACGCGATACAAGACCTAGCTAAAAATATTGACACCGCCACAGGGCAGTACGCCCAAGATTTCTTTGGTCGTATGGGCACGGAAAACGCGTTGTATAATAGGGAAGGGTTTTTCGAGGAAGGTAAGTCTGAATTTAATGCCCCCCGACAGCTTTACCAAGGGCATCAACCTAACCCTGCGGAGTTTAACGCTGCTGTAGACGCATACAGAGCTAGCCTTTACGACCTAGACAGTAACTACCAAATTGGTAGGGCAACTGTCCCTACTGGAGGTATGTCTAACGCCGACTATATCGCAGAGTATAGCGCTACTAGGGACTGGCACAAAGATACCTATGACGGGATAGCTCAAAGTACCAACAGTATCCGTGACATGATAGTCGATAACTTCGGCATGATGGATGAGCTTATCAAAGTTGGGTACTCTATCGAAGAAGCTGGAGAGATTCTAAACAAGTCCGCCCTTTCGCCGGACGATGACGGCACTACCTTTGACGCAAAAAACAGAACTAAGTGGGAAGACACCATGAAGTCCCGCTATGAAGAGGCTGCGGTCTTTGGTGGGATATTAGACGACTTCCAAGTAGCGTACGACAAAAAAGCAGTAGAGTACCACGACAGTAAGCTAGTAGAACTAAATATACTACAGCTCTTGTCCCCAGAGAAGTACGACGAGGCGTGGAATAACTTGAGCCTGAAGGACAAGAACGTCCAAGCGTTCAAGATGTACGAAAAGGGTATGCTGGAACCTCCCGGACGTAGACAAGAATTAGAAAACAAGAAAAACCGTGGTGGTGAACGTAAATATACCGATGCTCAGATCGACGCGATAGTTGGGGACGAGGCTACAAAGCAATACAAGCGGTTTGTAATGAGTAACATGGAGCAGTCGGGACTCTACGACCATGTATACATACTACCTGCGGGGTCTCCTCAAGGAGGAAGCACAACCACAGAAGACATGTATGTAGCGAAGATGAAAGGCTCCGCGTTCTATAAAGATGCTAGCTATGAGATAGACGATAACTTCTTTTTTGGGGACGATCCGGTGTCCACTGCTGGGCAGTACGGCTACCAGAGGGTTAAGTTTTTCCCCGATGAGACGCTCAAGGCGGGTGGGGTATATGGCCCGGACAGCACCTACCGTACTTTAAATACTACCAATAATTACGCAGAATATTTCATTGACGATGAGACTACCGAAGAAGATAGAGCGCTACGTAAAGACGTGGGTAAGTTGGAGACCGTCGGTGGGTTGGGGGAATACTTAGATGTAAGCATAGACAAGACGTTTGCTATGCCCGGCTTTGCTCGTGCCGCCTCTAGTTTTATGTCTCCTTGGGTAGCGCTAACCACTACGGCTATGGATGTAGTATTTAACGACAAGACGTTGACCTTAGCGGATTACATGTCTGCGGGGCTATCAGCGTTAAAAGCGTTTGACATTATCACACCCCCAGCGAGCGCTAAGGAAGTAAAAGCTGCTGGCGAAGCCGCAGAGATGGCAGCAGATGCCACGTGGGAAGTGGGCGATGCGTTTACTAGTGTGGGTAGGTCAGCAATGGACACCTTCAGGGCCGCTAATGCTGGTGTAGGGCTTGCTGGTATGTCCTATTCTCAGACCGTAGGATTGATTAACGCCGTCGCTACTGGCGACCCTATGAGCTTTATATTCTCTGAGTTTGGCTCAGACCTAATGGATGGCGCATTAGAAGAGTTTGGGGTAGACCTAGATACACTAGATCCCGGTATAAAGCAGGGACTATACAAAGGAATGAACAAGTTAGCGCAAGGAGAAGACTGGGAAACGGCGTTTACTTCCGGCGTAGCTACGTGGTTACGAGACACAGAGCTTGGTGGGGAGTTTATAGATAACCTGAGAGAAATTGGGCGAGACCTAGACGACCAGTACTTACAACCGATATTAGACGCTATACCTGACGAAATAAACTCTGGGGATTTAAACCTGCCGAGCTGGGACGAAATAACCGAGTGGGCAGCGGGGTCAGTAGGAGGACTCACAGACGGGTTTAAAGTCATACTGTCAGAGATGAATAACATAATTCCGGGGATAAGTGACGAATCTAAAGCGGTAATAGGGGAGTTTGTCGAGGCCATACCCACTACAAATATTGAGTCCGCCATAAGTAAACTGGGGCAGATGACCGGAGGCGTGTTTGACAACCTAGATGAAGGAATCAAAGACGCACTAGAGCAAGGACTGCAAGACGCGGTAATCAACGGGGAAGTTGACGAAGCGGCTATGGCTCGCGCAGTGTCGGCAGGGGCTATAACTGTTAATGCTATTGGAGAGCAGTTTCCTGAGTATTTAAAAGACGTAGCGGGCGCTAGACTAATAACTCAATCTATACAAAACGCCGTTACCTCAGCTATGTTAGGCGGAGATGCGTCAGATGCGTTTTTATCGACCATAGCCACTGCCGCAACTAAAGCTATCCAAAAATCTATAGATGAAGGTACTTTGTTTGATGACCTTGCTCAGTACCAAGACAAGGTAACGGGAGAGTACACCAAGACAAGACTAGCTACGGACAGAATGAATACTGCGCAGTCTACATATAACCAAGCAGTTACAGGTGCAAAAGCCCTCGAAGCGGAAATGCAGGAGCGAGAGGAAGCACTGAACGTACTGCGTGTACGGGCGGAAACTACGGGAAGAAAGTCCGACCAAGACGCCTACGACGACGCGTTTGAAGCCTATAGCACGTACATAGCTAACGAGGCGGGGCCGAGATACAACAACTTCGTAATCACAATGAACGATGCGGAGCAAGACTTTACAGATGCCAAAACAGACTTTGACGCCGCCAGTGTAGACCTCAATGATGCTACAGTCGTACTGAACGATAACGTAGCCCCTGTATATCAGGACGTGATGAAGGGAGCGGTAGCGGAAATAGACCCTAACTTTGACGAGGCGTGGTACCGACAGAAGTATGATATACCTGACGGTGTGAGCGCGTACGACCATTACATTAATTCTGGAGTCCAGTTCGCTGCCCCTACTAACGCAGACGCGTTTACCGCGCAGTACGACGCCGCATTCAATAAGTTGATGCACACCGCTATAACCGCATCGGGTATAAATCCAGCCAAACTGTCTCCAGAAGAACTTCAGAGAATCAGAAACCAACTTTTTAATCGTTATGGTCGCGGCAGCATACAGTCTCTGAAAGACGGAATAGCCAACGAAAGCGCACTAAAGTGGCGTGTGCAAAGTTCTCTTATGGCGCTGTCTGATCTGGGTAACGCGCAAGACTTCGTGCTTACTGAGCAAAACATCGACAGCATGAAAGAGCGACTTGAGGCGGCTGGACTGCCGTTTGAGGATTTAACGGTCGGAGACTCCGTACCCGTTTCGGATAGACGTAACTTAGCAGTAGCAGAAAACCAACAAAAAAGTTCTATGGGTATTGAACTTGGAGGCGCTACGGACTGGGCAGATGTGGTGTCTGGAGCTGCGCAACTGACCTTTAATCCAGTAAGCGGTAAGTTGTCGTGGGAAGTTATGTCTTCCGAAGGTTCGGAGGTGGTTTCTTATGCTGACGATTACGGGTTGCTTACCCAACAATTCGATGCGGAAGGAAACGAGATTATAACTCAAGTAGATACAGGAAATATCTACACTACAGATATGAAACCTTTGAAGGGTACCTTTGACGGCGTAGAGTATGAGTTCGGTATGCCGGTAGTCCCTGTAGGTGAAACTGTAAGGCAAGACGACGCTGACGGATCGTTTAGGTTTTACGAGCACACCCCCGACGGCACTATTACCGTAACTGAGCATGCTGCTAATGGCATGGTTTCCGGTGGAGGTGAGGTAACTCCTAATGTCACTACCCAAGCGGGTGGCGGACGAAACAACTTACGTGGGCTAAAGAGCACTAACCCTGAAGCATACCTAGCTACATTAGGTACTATGCCGGAAGGAGAAGCCACGCAGATGGAAGACGCATGGTGGCACAAAACAGCTAAAGCCATAATGGACGATCAACAGGCTAAAACGGGTAATGGCGCTATGTTGACTACGTTGGCTCTTACTATGGAGGGGCTTGTAGAGCTGTCAGATGCGGTAGTGAATGCGTACGAGTGGGCTAGTGGCAACGAAACTGGGTACAGCGAAGGAGCCAAGGCGATAGTAGACCTTGCTCAAAGCTACAGACCAGAGGACTTCAACCAAAATGTAGAACAAATGTACAAGGATATAGGTGAGGGAGAGGGAATATCCGGCTCGATAGAAGCAGTGTTTGGAGCTATGGTGGACTACCCCGTAGAGTTCTTCTCTGATGTAGTGTTTAAAGAGTTGGTGCAAGCTGGGCCGGGACTCGCGTTAGGTAAAGCCGTATATTTAGGCGGTAAAGCCATACTGTCAAAGGCAGATACACTCGCAGAACTAGGTGAAAAAATTGCGGTTGGTTTGGGTGTAGGTACTGCTGTATCCGTCGATCTTGCGGAATCCTATGGCGCAGAGGCGCAAGGAGCTTACGAAGAAGCCTATGATACAGCTATTAACGCTGAAAGATTTAATGCTGTAACTGGACAGATGGAACGTATTTATACCCCCGAAGAAGCTGAAACTCTAGCGAGAGATATAGGCGAGAACATAGGTATGAAGTCGCTACTTATTACCGCCGCTAGTATGGGGCTTGGTAACGCTGCGCTGACTAAAATAGTATTTGGCAAAAACAAGGGCTTTGATGACCTCAGTATTTCTCAGAAAAACCTAATTAATCAAATCGCCGCAAGGGGCGAGAGAGCAGTCACAACAGGCACTAAAGAGTTCATAGGTGAAGGGTTTGAAGAAGGCGCTATCGCGTTGGCTTTTGAAGACATTATTGCGGATGTAGATCCTAATACCCCTAGAGATTCGGTTGGTAACGTAGTAACGAACTCCTTACTTGGCGCTATAGGGGGCGGCGGCTCCTCTAGCATAGGTTCTTTGTTTGTAGGTACTCCTGATGGAGGGCTTACGTTAGATTTCGGGGAGCTTACACAAATACACCCCCCAACAACCATGCTGTTAGAGGGTTTCACTCCTTCGGGGGATGTGGTTAATGATATTGCCACGTTGCAGCAAGGGCTAGAAGATATTGGGTACAGCAATGATACTCCGTTACTAGCTAATATAATGAACGAGCAGTTTGACTACCAGTTCACTAGTTCCGAAGAAGCGGCGGCAGCATTTGAAGCTGCTGGGTACGTACCTACGCAAGCAGAAATTGACGCGTTTGTTATGGAGAACCACACAGAAGCACAACAAGGACGAGCCATCGCCGAATACATTGACCCCCTATTCCTGACGGTTGAAGAAGTACAAGAAGCCGCACTAGCAGAGGGTGTCATTCTTACCGACGAAGAAGCGGAAGTATACGCCGGACAAGGTTCGGAAAGCATTAAAATTAGCAACTTGAATAGGGCTTTAGATAACGACACCGAAGGCGACCTAGGTACCCCTGTTGTAACTGTAGATCAGATTAAGAACGAGTTCCTTAGTAACGGTAGGATTATTACTGACGCACAGGCGGAACAGTTCCTTGGCACTACATTAGAAGACGCGCAAGAAGGCATTGGTAAATTCTTAGCGGCTAAGCCGGGATATGGGATGCCTACTGTTGGGCTAGGGAAGATACGTGCTACGGGTATAGACGACCACGGTGTTTACTTGACCAACGCTCAGATGCAACAGTTCCTAAGTAAGTATGGCCCCGACAACATCAGCGAGGCTATCGGCGAGTGGGTGGCTAGTGAGCCAGAAGGTATACGCTACACTATCACTGAGCAGCAGGTTAGAGACTTCGCGGAATCAAAAGGCTACACACTAAGTGATGAAGAAGTCGCTCAGTTTACTCGTAAGACAGTAAGTGCCGCTGAGGTTCAAATGGGTCAAAAATTCCAAAACGACCCAGAGTTTGGCACCTTAATACCCGCTGCACAGAATGAGCTGAATGCCCTACGAGACGACCTCAATGCACGTATCGACGCGATTATGGAAAACGATCCGAACGCTAGTCGTTTAGACGCCATTGATGCTGCTATAGATAGTCTAGTACAGGCCGACAACGAGTTCGTAACTCACGCACAGCTAGCCGCTGCTCTGTCACAAATGGGCGGAGATATTGATGCGGATATTAAAGAGGTTGCCGATAGCGTTGCGGATGTAGAAACACGTTTGGCTGAGGCGTTTAACGCAGCGTTGGAAGTAGAAGGCACTACTCGTGACGAAGCAATCGCTGCCGCAGTAGCCCAAGTATCTGGCGACTTAGATATAACTAAGGCTGAGCTACTAGAGACTATAAACACTGATGACGCTGCGCTCAACGACAGGATCACAACGTTAAATGAAGCTCGGAAAAAGGAGATAGCTACACTCCGTACGAATGTGTGGAATGCCATCGGAGAGCTACGTACTGATAGGGATGGGCAAGCAGCTACCGACGAAGAGCTTCAAGCCGCTTTGGACGATTTAGCCGTAGAGTTGGGTACTACTAGAGAAGACATCTTATCCAAGCTGGGTACTACTACGGACGCCCTGAACACGTTAGATCAAGAAGTAGCTGACCTAGAAACAGACCTCAACGACAAGATTGACGCTAACCTAGCTGCTGATATGGAACGAGATGCAGCAGTTAATAAAGCTATTGCTGATATTGTTGCTGAGAACGAGAACTTTACTACCCATGCTGAAGTAGCAGAATACCTAAGCGACTACCGTACTGGGGAAGAAATAACCGCTGAAATACAAACTGTAGCAGATAGCGTAACGGAACTAGAGACTGAGCTAGTTAAGCTAATCAACGCCAACGCTGACGAGAGCTTAACTGAAGATCAGAAACTAGACCAAGCTATACAAGACTTAGCAGCAGAGCTAGGCACAGATATTGGTACTATATACAGTAGACTAGGCGCAGCACAAGTCGCTAGAAAAGCGTTAGGCGACCGCATTACTAAGGTAAAAGCTAACCTTAAAGCTGAGATAGACACCCTACGCGACAACGTGTGGGAAAGTATTGGGAAGTTAAGGGCGCGTGTTGATTCTAATGACCTAACCGACGCTCAACTCCAAGAAGCTATAGATGAAGTAGCCGCAGATCTGGGTACTACTAGCGCCGATATATTATCTAAGCTGGGTACTACTACGGCTGACCTAAACGCGTTAAACCAAGAAGTAGCTGACCTAGAAACAGACCTCAACGACAAGATTGGCGCTAACCTAGCCGCTGATATGGAACGAGATGCAGCAGTTAATAAAGCTATTGCTGATATTGTCGCTGAGAACGAGAACTTTACTACCCATGCTGAAGTAGCAGAATACCTAAGCAACTATCGCACAGGCGAAGAAATAACCGCTGAGATACAGACTGTAGCAGATAGTGTCACCGAGCTGGAAGAAAGGCTGGTTGCACTTATAAATGCTAACACTGACGCCGACCTCAGCGACACCGAGAGACTAGACCAAGCCATAGCGGATCTAGCAGCAGAGCTAGGCACGGATATTGGCACCATATTTAGTAGGTTGGGCGCGGCAGCGGATGCCCGTACAAGACTCGACACTAGGATTACCACAGTACGCGATAACATCAACGCAAGAATTTCACGCGTACGTGATCAGTTACAAGAGCAAATAAACGCTAACCTACGCGCTGGTATGGACGAGGATGCTGCGTTGCAGGCCGCTATAGATGCGGTAGCGGGAGATCTTGATACAACTGAACAGGGTATTCTCGACCAACTGGGTACTACTAGGCAGGAACTTGAGGCGGACATTGCTGGGCTACAAACTCAGGTTGACGACATAACCACCCAGATAAACGCCCTGATGAACCAAGGTGTTAGTTTTGATGATGCTCTTGCGCAGGTAGCTGGTGATCTACAGACTACAGAAGATGCACTGCTTGCCCAGATGGGTAAAGACAAACAAGAGTTGTCTGATGATATAGATGTACTACGTGGTCAAGTGGGCGATGTGCAGACCCAGTTAGGTGGTATTGAGGGACAAATAGCTGAACTCATGAACCAAGGTGTTAGTTTTGACGACGCCCTCGCACAGATAGCTGGTGATCTACAGACTACAGAAGATGCTCTGCTTGCCCAGATGGGTAAAGACAAACAAGAGTTGTCTGATGATATAGATGTACTACGTGGTCAACTGGGTGACGTGCAGTCTCAGATAGCCGAGCTGATGAACCAAGGAGCTACGTTTGAAGAGGCTCTTGCACAGGTAGCTGGTGATCTACAGACTACAGAAGATGCGCTGCTTACCCAAATGGGTAAAGACAAACAAGAGTTGTCTGATGATATAGATGTATTACGTGGTCAAGTGGGCGATGTGCAGACCCAGTTAGGGGACATTCAGGGGCAGATAACTACCCTTATGCAGCAGGGAGCTACGTTTGAAGAGGCTCTTGCGCAGGTGGCAGGCGACCTCCAGACAACAGAAGACACTCTGCTGGCGCAAATGGGCACGGACAAAGAAGCTCTGGAAGCCCAAATCGGCACTGTGCAAACGCAGGTTGCTGATCTAGGCACTACGCTGAACAACCGCATCGACGAGTTAGAAGCCCAGACTGGGGACAGAGACGCTGCGATTACGCAAGCTATTAATGAGTTAGCCGAGCAGCAGGGCACTGACACTGCGACATTATTAGCGCAGCTAGAACAGCAAAAAACCGCTAACGAAGAAGTAGCAAGGATACTCGGTAAACCTGCTAGAGAAGTTACTCAAGATGATATAGACGCAGTAACAGACTTCCTAGCTAACCAAGAGACATTAGATGACCCAGCGTATGTTCCAACTGCTGAGGAGATGTTGTATGATGTCAATGCTGATGGTGTAATAAACGAAATAGATCAGGCGTTACTAGAAGATTCGTTTGCAGGTCAAGATGTACAATTTGCTGAAAGCTCCATATTTGGGCCTTCTACAGGATTGTATGCGCAGATAGACGCTCAGAACGAACTACTAGCCGAACAAGAAGCGCAGCGACAAGCTGACCTAGAAGCCCAGCAGCAGGCCGAACTGGAGCGACAGCAGGCATACTCTGACGCTAACTACTTAGCTCAGCAGCAGGCGCAGGAAGAGGACATACTCGAAAGATTGGGGCAAGCTACCCAAGCGCAAAGTGCTCGCACGGCTACCACACGGACGCCGAAAGAGTTGGCAGAAATTGATTACTTGTTTGATGTGTATGGGGACGAAATATTTGCCACCCCACAACAGAAAGAATTGTTTGCCTCTCCCTATGGGAGCCGGACGGAATTACCCCCACAGAGAGTGGCTAAAGGTGGTATTATACAGACGAATGACGAGCTTCTACGCTTGATTGGAGAATAGAATGAGTAAATTTTGGGATGATTTTGTTGGGGGGCTTGAAGACCTCGGCGATTCGATTACCGGCGACAACTTGCTAGAGTTAGGGTTGGCATATGCCGCGCAACAAAGTGGTGTATTTGACCCGCAAATACCTCAAACAGGTTATCAGGGTAAAATCCCCGAATACCAAGCCGTGCGCAGGCAAACACAGCCAATGGATACCCCTCTAGCCGGTTACAAATACCGCCGTCCCGGGCAGGGTGGGCAGCGCTACTTCACTGATACTATTTACGCACAGAAACCCGAAGACCAAGAAGTCCCCACACTGGAAGAAGCGCAAGCTATCGTAAACCAGCAAGCGGGAGAGATACGTCATGACAACTACAAAATAAACAATAATACTCGCAACCTCGACGACGTACAGCAGATGGCTGCTGGTGGTTTAGCTTCTATGCCGGGCACGGACACTGCCAATAGAATGAAGGGTATGTACCTCAACGGCGCTAGCGATGGTATGGCTGATTTAGTTCCGGCAAACATTGATGGGAAACAAGAAGCCCGTCTGAGTGACGGCGAGTTCGTGATCCCTGCTGATGTAGTAAGCCACCTCGGTAACGGTAACTCTGATGCAGGTGCCAAGCAGCTACACAGTATGATGGACAACGTACGTAAAGAGCGTACCGGCACCACTCAGCAGGGTAAAGAGATCGACCCCAATAAGTTCATGCCTAAGATGGCGCAGGGCGGTATTGCTCAGTATGCTGGTGGTGGTAAGATTCAACACTTTCAGACCGGCTCTGAAGACCCTGTGGAAGCAGATCCCGGAGTAGGTCAAAAGACCGGTACAGAGTCCTCACTATCTAACTGGGCAGGCGACTATGTTACTGACATGCTCGGCAAAGGTCAGGCGCTAGCTAATCAAGGCTATCAAGCCTACACAGGCCCACTTACTGCGGGACAAAGCCAACTACAGGATCAGGCATTTACGGGTATTGGCGCACTACAAGCCCCACAAAATATGGGCGCATACACCCCTCAGACATTTGACGCAGCGGCAGCTCAACAAGGTATGAACCCGTACCTAGAAGCGGCGTTAGACCCTCAGCGACAAGAAGCTGTAAGGCAGGCACAAATTCAACGTATTGCTGACGCAGGACGCCTTACTAAAGCTGGTGCATTTGGTGGTTCTCGACAGGCCATCATGGAAGCCGAAGGCGCACGTAACTTGCAGGGACGTCTATCTGACATCACAGCTCAAGGATACCGTGACGCGTATGATAAGGCGCAGCAGCAATTCAACACTGAGCAAGATCGCACTATGACCGCGCAGGATAGAGCTAACCAACTTGGATTTGACGTACTCAAGACACAAGCTGACGCAGGTGCAGTCCAGAGGGGTATTACTTCTGAGGGTATTGCGGCAGACATTGCGCAGTTCGAGGAAGAAAGAGATTATCCATACAAGGCAGTACAGTTCCAACAGTCTCTGTTGCAGGGTCTTCCATTAGCGGCTCAGACAACGCAGTATTCGCAGCCTTCACAAGCATCTGACATAGCAAATATTTTGGCTGAGTATCGCGAGTTTATGAATAACAAAAGTGCAGGGGAGTCATAAGTATGATTGGCGGTATTGACAGTATTGTTGACAAAAAAGTAGACGCTAATCGCGCCAACCCACAACGTCTTGAGCAGAGTTACTCTAGAAATAAAGAACTGCTAGACCTGTTGGCTCTTCAAAAGCTGAAGTCTGAAAAAGACGCCGCTGCTCGTGATATGCAAATGAAGGCTGAACAGATGCCCGGAACCATTGCTGAGCAGATGGAAAAAGAGATGCTGGAGCAGACTAAGAATGACATGGTAGAGCAGACCGCAGGCATCATGGATCAGCGTAGGCAGAAAGCCGCAGCGCAAGCGAAGCAGATGGGACAACCACCCCAACGTCCAGCCGGTATTGCAGGTATGGCTCCACAAGGTATGCCCGGCTTTCAGGATGGTGGCTCAGTTGACGCTGCAAGTGATGAGGAAATGCGAGACGTTATGTCTAACATACGGAGTAAACTGACAGTAGAAAAAGTCAGACAGCTTATCCAAGAAGGTAAGCTAACTAAAGCTCAGTTTAGTGGCCTCGTAGACTCTCTCCCCGCCGGACAAAACAAAAGTGAAATCGTAGAGTTTCTAGAGACACAGCATGGCTTTGAGCCAAAAGATGACCCGACTAAAATCTCACCAGAAGAGATGGATGATATAGACGCGCAAATCGCTACACAGTCGGCGCCAGAAGAGGAAGCTCCAGCAGAAATAAAAATGCCAGAACTGGGAGACATGGGCCTCCCAAAGCTAGGCGAAAGAAAAGAAGGACTTTCTGGGCTGACTACCATACCTAGCCCGGAAAAGAAGGAACCACGCCCAAAGCAGATGGGTAGAGAGTTCCCCACTGCCGAAGAAAGCGCTGCTGCTAGAGCGGGAATTACTGAGTTCTTTGAAGGTAGCCCTGAAAGACAATTAGAAATTCAGGAGTACCAGACAAAAAGGAAACTAAAGCGAGAAGGAAAATCTCCTGAAGAGATAGAAGCCGCTATCGCTGACCTACGCGCTAACTTCAATAAGCCCAAGGCCAAGCCAGAAGTAATCACAGAAGCTCCTATAGGCAACGTTAAGGCCGAACTAGGCATAACTGACGCTGATACTGGCGTTATGGATGGCATGACTACGGGCGGTGGTAGTATAGCGGACATGGGCGGTGCGGGAGTACTTAGAAAGCAAGAAGCTGGCCCACAAGCTAGCCCAGAGCCTAGCGGTATTGCTGCCCCCGCCGTTACAGAGTTAGACCCTACTAAGAAAGCAGCGGCTGGCCTAGCTGCCGTATCCGACACACGTGTTACCGATGCTCTCCAAGGCACTGGTGTAAACGAGTTCATACAAGAAGGTATGGGTAAGTCTGAAGCTGACATGGCGACTGCGCGTGACGCTGAAGAACTGCGGTTAGCTCTGAAATATGGACGTCTAAAAGAAGACCCTAAAAATCCGGGTAAGTATATCAAAGGCGACACCATCGCTAGGATGGACAAGTATACGTCAGACTACGAAAAAATGATGGGTGAGGTACAAGACCCTGAAAAACAAAGGTTTGAGCGTAGTCAAGCTCAGTTACGTGGTATCGGCAGAGGTGGTGCTGGCGGTGGAGCGACGGGTATTGCTGCGGAGCGTAGACGTCAAGAAGGCGAGAGAGAAAGAGCATTCCTGAAGCGTGTTGAGCTGGACAAAGCTAGCATTGATAAGAACGCTGAACTTATAGGTAAGGAGATCGCGGCAGGCGCTGATGTGTACAAGTCTATTAAAGAAGACAAGAGAGCCGCAGCCACCCTCGCTATGAATCTGGGTAAAGCCAACTTAGAACGATACGACGCACAGTATAAACAGATACTGGATGCTGCCAGTGCTACAATCAAAAATCAGTTGACGGCGCAGGCAAACGAGATTGACAGACAGTATAAAATGTCTATGATAAAGAGCGCTGATTCTAAGACGTTAGCTGCCTTATATGGTGGCCTAGCAGCACAAAGAAAGGCTATTGGCGAAGTTATAACTAAGATGTACGATAACGTGGACGTACCGCCAACCGCCAAAGCCTTAGAAGTTGCCATAACACAAGCTATAGAAGATGCAAATATCCCTGCGATTGAGAAAGCAATTATTGCACGAATCTCTACATTGAGTGGTGTCCCTTTGGCGGAAGCAGAGCAGCAAATAGGGGATGAAAAAGAGTTTGAGGATTTAACTGGTAATGTCATGGATCAGTTGAGGGCAATGGCTAACTAATCATAAGGGTTTCCTAGTGGAATTAGAACTCAGAAAGCGCTTACTTGAAGCATTTAATAAGGGCGATATTGAACGCGCACAGAAGTTAAGGCTGATAATCGAAGAGCGCGAAGGTCTGGGGGTACGTCCTGTAGAGGATGACGATGATGATTCGTCCTTTATCGAGAACCTACTCACTGGATTCGGCGCGGGTGCGGCAAACGTCGGAGAGATGGCATCACTTGGTGCCGCTGCTCTACTTGAAGAGGAAGACGAGTTAGAAGCTAGGAAAGCTATACAGTCTACCTTTGATGCTATTACCCCCGAAGGCGGGGACAAAGATTCGTTCACATATAAAGTAGGACAGGGCTTTGGCTCCGTAGCAGGTATAGCTCTCCCCGCTGTTGCCGCTGCCGTCGCAGGTGCCCCCACTCTCGCCGCCACAGGTATTGCCGGTCTACTTGGTGTAGGCGCTGCTGCTGGTGAAGCTAGTGAACGTGCTCGTGCCGCAGGCGCTACCGAAGTAGAACGCTCCGCCGCCACCCTACGTGGTGCTCCTATCGGCCTGCTAGAAATATTACCTCTGGGTAGATTCATCAAAGCTATTGACGTCCCTGTCATAACCAAACTAGCAAACAACATTGGCCCTGAAACTGTAGAGACTATGGGGCAGAAAATCCATAGTGCTGCTCTATCCGGCGGATTCGAGGCTGCTCAAGAAGCTACAGCAGGTGTCCTGCAAAACCTCAACGAACAGGAATACAACGCCCTTGCCGAAACCTTTGGGGGTGTGGGTGAAGAAGCTACTATCGGCGGCATCGTCGGTGCTACGCTTGATTTGTTCTTGCCGGGCGGTAGTAGATCACGAGGAGTTAAACCTGAAGACGTAGAAGGCCATCTCGAGGATGAAGTACCACCAGAAGAAAGAGTAGCCGGACTACTACCCGCACCAGACACTACCATTGTTGTGGATGAAGAGGGAACCGCACGTACCCCTGCTGAAGCAGAGCAGGCTAGGAGAGACGCGGACGAGGCTCGACGACAACAAGAAATAGAGGACGAAAAAGTCCTCGGTGATATGCCCAGTGAAGATGTACGCTCCCCTACTGACCAGAGAAACCGTAAGCAAGCTGAAGCCGAGCTAGCTAGAGAACAGCAGGAAGCGGGGGACTTATTCCCAGATACAGACCGAACACCCAAAGAAGTTACCGACGAAGAATTAGCCGACACTATGGCTATGGAAGACGCGGAGCAAGAAAGACTAGCGCGGCTAGAAGATGACGACCAGATGAAGCCAGAAGGCGACATGGTTGACCAAGCACGGTACGAAGAGTTACAAGATAAACAGGTCGCTGAGAGAACCGCCGCCGAAGACATTGAGCTAGCGCGAATGCAGCGGGAAGAAGATGCCGCTAGAGAAGCCGAAGACCTAGAAATAGAGCGTATGGTTATCGCCGACGAAGATAAGGCAGCTCAAGCAGAACTAGAAGCGCAGGTTAAAGAACGCAAGCCGAAAGAACGTGGGCAGCAGGAACCCCTGCCGGGTATGCAGTCCAAGACTGGAGTTAAAAAGCAAGGACTCAAGACCCCCGCTGCGCCTAAGACCACCCCTGAACTTAAACGACAAGAACTACCCGAGTTACCTCCTGCCGCACAAAAGGCATTAGCCGATAAGGGTATTGAGGTACCCAAGCAAAAGGTACAACCTGCGCCCGTAGTGGAAGAGGCTAAGGTACAACCTGCGCCCAAAAAGGTACAACCTGCGCCCAAAACTAAAGTAGCGCCACAACCTGTTGCCACAACAACCCCCACAAAGCCAACCCCGGGTATGAGTACTGTTGATCCTGAGACTGGTAAGTTAGTTGTTGATACTCCAATTAAACTTGCGGATGCAGACCGCACTGCTTTGGCTCCCGTATCTGATGTGGCCCAGTACGTCGATGAAAAGGGCAAAGACAGAGAGTTCCGCAAGAAGCGTCCGGCAGAGTCAGTGCCACGCTACGAAGACGCAAAAGATAAGTTCAATACCAACAGGGTTATAGCTAAGTACTTAAACGCCTACGCTAACCCAGAGAGCGCCCTACGTGCTGCCGCTTTTGAAGTGGCTAATGACATGCCAGCGGTTAGAAATGTGAAAGGCGCTGTAGACCCAATCGAAGTTAAACGTAGAGGCACAGGTGGTAAGAGCGCTGAGGCTGTAATAGAGTGGGCTAAAAATAATTTGCCTGCCGAAACCAACGCGGCTATAGACAAACAAATCGAAACGGACAAAGCGGAAGACGCTAAGGCTGTGGAGAACACAAAGAAGAAACTACGTGAAGAAGTAGCTGCTGCCGAGCTAGCCGAAGCTAACGAGAAGCAAAAGAAAAAGCTAGCACAGATGGAGCTAGAAGGAGGCGAGTCCCCCGCCGCTAAACGTGTTGCACGTAGGAAGCGTAAAGAAGCCGCTGATAAGAGAGCAAAAGAACAGCAGCAGAAAAAAGACGTTAAGGATACCAAGAAAGCTGAAAAGGTAGTTAAAAAGCAACCTACGGCTGAACAGAAAGAAGCAGATAAACAGCAGCAAGCCAATGAAGCGAAGATCAAGAAACTAGTTGCGGCAGAGAAAAAGCGCCTCGAGGAGACGGGTGTTACGTTTGACCCTGTAGCTGTTGAAGGCGTTATAGCTAACTCTGTAAACAACGACAGTAAGGCTTCGTATGAAGCACAGCAAAGGACGGGAGAAAGAGAGACCGCTGAACAGTTCTTTGCACGGGTCGGTAAGACGTCTCTGTTTGACAGGTTTGTATCCAAAAAAGATGCTGCCGCTCTATCCGAACCTCTACCTATAGGAGCCATCCGTGCCATAAATGACGGAGACTTAGTGGCTGCTTTGAATGCTATCGCTACGTCCACCAAAAGCCCTCGCGTCAAGAACATAGCTAGTGCAATGGCTAGAAAGGTTGGTAGTACTAAAGTAGTTGTCGCTTCTCCCGAGTTTATGAGTAGGTTTGCTGTTAAAGAAACCGATGTTGTCAAGGGGGTATATGTACACTCTGGTAGTAACATGCCTGCCAACCTTCGAGATACTATATTTATAAATGGGAAGGAGAACGGAGGCGTACATACGCTCCTGCATGAGATGACTCACGCCCTTACCTTATACGAATTAAACATGGATCCTGATACGGGTAAGGTTCTAGGCACTACGGCTAACGCTAAAAGAATTGCTAAGTTGTGGGAAGACTTCCAGAAAGTAGCTAAGGACAGAGGGCTTGATGCAGAGACACACTACGGACTAACAAACATAAACGAGTTTGTGGCAGAGGCATTTACTAGTAGCGACTTCCGTCAGCTCCTCAGCAGAGTACATCCCGATGGAAAATTTGCCGACAGTAAGTCTCTATGGGAGCAGTTCAGCACCACAGTAATAAACATGGTGCGCAGACTTATGGGGCTAGAACCCTCTCCCACCCTACTTACCGAAGTGGACAACGTGATAAACAGCATGCTGATCCCTGCCGACCAAGGCATAGTCCAGTTCCCAGAGTTTGACGGTACTCGAGCTGGGGCGGCACGCCTGATTAGTTCTATAGGCGATGCACAGAAGAAATTAAAAGGTAGCGGCGCCACCAGACAAGGCTTTGCAGATGGGGCTTCGGAGTTGATTGATAGCGGTGCGCCTAAGTTACAGCAATTTATACTTAACCTCGTAGGTTCTCAGGGTGTAGGTGATGTAGCACGTAAATATGGGTTCGGAGATCTAGGCTTAAAGCTGCACAAAATGTTCAACCTCCGTCGTGGCGCTATGGACAAAGCCGACGAGAATATGCGAATGGTCACTCGTAAGCTATCTGAGTTCGCTAAAGCTAAAGAGAGTAACCAACCTCTGCTAGATAAGTTGATATATGATCCCGAGATCGGAGCCACTATCACGCAGGTAGACCCAGAGCTGTCGAAGGCAGAAGCTAAGAAGAAGTACAACGACGAAGACTTCGCTACTTGGGAGAAGCAGAACAAGATATGGAACTCCGCTGAGTTTGGTAAAGAAGGACGAGAAATGTATACCGAACTGCGTGACGCGTACAAAAATCAGTACCTTAAACTGAAAGACGTTATATTTACACGTCTGGATTCGGCGCAGGCTGATGGAGACATATCCAAAGAAGCTGTCAGAACCTTGAAGCAGCAGGTAATGGAGCAGATGTTCTCTAACAAAACTCTGGACGTATACTTCCCACTTACTCGTGAAGGCGACTACGTACTCTCATACTCATTTAAGAACCCAGCCAACCCAGAGCAGGCTTATGTCGTCAGACGCTTCACTACTAAAAGAGAGATGGAGCGTGTAAAGGCAGAACTGGAGCAGGACTCTGAGATAGAAACTGATTCTATTGAGGCAGATCTCGACATTGGTAAGGCGACGATGTATAACAATGCGCCCCCAGATAGTTTCGCCGGTAAGACTTTAAAGTTACTTAAAGAAGGCGGCGCTGACTCCGAGCTACAAGACGCGTTCATGCGCATGTATATGGATCACCTACCTGAAACTTCTTTCGCTCAGTCGCTAAGAAGACGACAAGGCACTCTGGGTTACGAGGGTAACTCTTTGACTGCCCTACGTACAAAGGGCTTTGACTTGGCTCGACAGGTAGTGCAGATACAGTATAGTGCAGAGATCTCCAAGATACGTTCTGCTATAAACGAAGTGGACGCTCCAGAAGGTACCAACAAAAAAGCCTTTGCCGCCGTAAAGAATCATCTGGACAAGAGCGCCAACTTTGCTATCAACGGGGCAAACAAGAAGGGCATGGAGAAGTATGTAAAGAATGCTAACCAGCTTGCCTTTATATACACCATCGGCTTTAACGTGTCTTCTGCGATAGTGAACTTGTCTCAGATACCGTTGGTGGTTCTACCATACCTATCCGCTAGGCACGGGCTTTTTGATAGTACGGCGGCTATAACACGTGCAAGTCAGATTGTGGGCGGCACTAGTGACAATACCGGTGCAGCTAGTAACTTTAAAGTGGGTTCTCTGTTTAGTGTAGACGATCTTTTTGACTTAGACGCCAATGGCAACTACACCGCCAAGGATAGCCTAAGTGATGGTCAGAAGAAGCTGATAAACGACATGAACTTGGAGGTGTTGGTAAAAGCCGCCGCAGAACAAGGACAGCTTACTAAGTCCTTCTTGCCAGATGCCCTCGCAGTGCATGAGCAAGGTAGAAAGGGTAAGGGAGGATTCTTTGGGTCGTTATTAGATAGCGCATCTAGTGTAGGTGCTCAGTTTGGTTTTGCTCAGGCAGAAAGGTTCAACCGGCAGACCGCCATGGTAGCTACCTACGATCTCACACTACGCCAGCTAAGAGCTAAGAAGAAATCAGGCGAGAAATATTACGCTGCCACCAAAGCTGAGTTCGTCAACCTAAAGGATATTAGTGACGCAGACCTAACAACCCTAGCCGCAAATGAAGCTATATACCAGACTCAGGAAACCAACGGCGGTGCGGTACTAGAGACATCCCCTGCATGGGCGCGAGAGGGTATTGGTCGTGTAGCCTTTATGTATAAGACCTACGGCCTACAAATGTACTACACCATGTTCAAGTCTGCTAAGTTGTTCGTTGACAATATCGGGGATAATACTCCTGAAGGTAAAGAACTAAGAAGATTAGCCAGACAGCAGATCGCTGGTGTATATCTATCGTCCGCGCTGATGGCTGGGGTACAGGGTGTCCCGCTGTACGGGTTGGTTAGAGCCATTGCAGATATGTTCTTCCTCGATGATGACGACGAAGATGCGGATACCATAGTACGTAAGTATATCGGTGAAGGGTTCTACAAAGGCCCAATAGTAGATGCGCTAGGCGTAGACTTTGCGACACGTATCAAGCTGACTGATCTAGTAATACAGACAAACAGATATAACAATGATCCATCGACAGAAGAGATAATTGGTTTCCACCTCGGTGGCCCTGCACTCAGTGTAGGTAATAGGTTCATACGTGGTGTGGGCGACCTGCGAGAAGGTAATATAGAACGAGGTCTGGAGAGTATCACACCTGCGGCACTATCTAATATCTGGAAGTCTACGTTCGGTAGATTCGCAAGAGAAGGTGGTATGTACACCCGCAGAGGCGACCCTATCTACGACGATATGTCTTTCGCAGAGCTAGCGTTTCAGGGTATGGGCTTCGCACCTGCTGAGTACACGTTTGCACAAGAGCAGGCTAGTCAAGAGAAACGACTGGAGAAAGGTATATTGGCAGAGCGACAGAACCTACTCAAGAAGCTGAACGTGGCTAGAAGGTTCGGAGACGTGGAAACGGCTAAGGAAATACGTGTAGAAATACGTGAGTTCAATAAGAAACACAGAAGACAGCGTATTACCGGAGAGACTATACGGAGATCTAGTGCTCAGTTTAAACGTACGTCTAGAGAGATGCACAACGGCGTAGCCATAACCAAGTCTCTACAACAAGACTTCAAGCGTAGTCGTAACGAGTACAGCGAAGGATTTGAAATACTGTTCGGTAAGGACGAATAAAAAAGCCCCCCAACTCGCCTCGGAACAACGAGAGGGGGGCACTGCGGGGAAACTAGGTGGTACGCCAAGCCCGTACTCCGAGCAGTCCATTCTCAGATAAGGTGCGTACCTCGATACTCCATCCTTGCTTCTTGAAGTACATTTTTATTTCTTTTGTAGCTTTCTTAGTGTTGATACAAGGGACAAATATGGACGAACCTACCACCATATTGTCCCAGTCAACTACTACCCTGACGCCGTCGGGGCACAGATCACTTATCTTTCTCGTCGTCACTAGGCGCCTCTTCTAGGTTACAGTCCACCGAAAGCACCGTGGATGGGGGTAACTGTGTCGGCGTGCCTTTAGTGAGCCGCATCTTTATAGACTTAGCGCCAAAGTTATCCTTCAGGTCTTGTACAAACGCACCGTAGTTTATCTGCTGTCTACCACACCAAGCCTTGAGAGGTTTTGGCACAAGGTATGCCTTTTTAATATCAGTCTCGTACCTACCTACCAATCTAACTTTCGGGTCTAACTCAGGTATAACTAGTGTGTCTAGCCCATTGGCATTGTTCCTACGTAGATCGTCAGTGCTCTTGATCTTGAGGATGCTACCCCAGTGCTCGTGGATGTAATCGTTCAAAGTATCAGAAGCGGAACAGTCCATACCTTGTACAGTCTGTAGGTTTTCTTTTAAGAGTCGTATAACGTACTTGGTCAACTTTCCTATGTCGTAGTTCACCAGCCCTATACGCTTGGCGATTATGGTTCCTGCTATGGTCGACGCCGCACCCGCTGACCAGAACCTGTTCTCAGGTGTAAGCCCTGCTTCACGGTCAATGTTTAACTGCACTCTCTGTATGAGAGCCTTGACCTCTTCTTTATTAGCCATGATGTACTGGATGTAAGGTATACCCGCATGCCCGTACACATTCTCTACACTATTGGCGAACCTATCTGTCTCTCTCTTATCGGCGGTGTCGGAGAACTTCTTAACGGCACGAGTCTCCATCATGCGCTGTGCTTCCGCTTTTGGCATGTCCTTAACCATACTTACACGCTCAACAAAACTAGTGTTACCCGTGCTCACTGCCAACAGGCTCCAAGGTCTACCACGTACACGTTCGACGTTACTACTGCCAGACATACGGTTACGCTGTTTACCTCCAGACAGTTGATAAGCCAAGTCGGACAACTCGTCGCCTTTGGCGTTTGTAAGTTCATCAATGTACAGCGGTAAGCTGTGGTATACCTCGCCACGATTCATACGAGTTGCTTGCGTGTCTCGCTCTTCAACCATGTACTCTTTAGGTTTAGCCCATACAGAAGCGGCGCATAGCATGGCGGTTGTTTTACCAATACCCGTTGCCTTACTGTGGATGTGAAACCCCGCACAACTGATAGGAGAGAACTCCATTAACGGAGAGCCGAACGCAGTGCCAACGATATACTGGTGCATCTCGAATCCATCTCGGTTATAGAACTCAGCGTTCTGCTTCCACTCATCCATCGTGCCCCTCGGTTCAAACATATGAAACAACCCTGCGGTTGCAGTAGAGGGAGGGTTAAACCCTATACGGTCTGCCCACACTTCTTGGTTCCCTACCACAAACGTGTTGTGGTTATCATCTGTCCAACCAAACTGCCGCCTAGCTTCGTCTGCCACGTTGGTGGCCTGTAATTCATTTACCCATGTAGTGGTATATTGCATTAGTTCGTCCATTTTAGTAACTGCCACACCCTGCATGGACATCTGCTTACGAAACTCATCCCTAGATGTCACGGCAGTAAGTGGCACTGTAAATTCACGCACCCCGTCTTTCGGTAGGTGCAGTCTCATAACTATAGCCTCCCCGATCTCCACATCGCGTAGCCTACGAACTACGTACAGGTCGTTGTGGTACAGTAACTTGTCCACAGGATCGCCTTCTTCGTCAACGGATCGGGTGTATACGCCACCATTCTTACCACGAAAGTATGGCTTGGGGTATTCGGGTATGGTGTACGTATTAGTTGGGGTGTCCGGTAGGTCTAACGCCGGAGCCTCCACTGTAACCTCTACCACATTATCTTCAGCGGTAGCACGTTCAACACGATTACCTAGCGTAATAGGTGACTTTATCTTACCCCAGTTGGGACAGTCCTGACATATGCCGGGGTTGTTAGAGTCAAAGCTACTACATAGGTGAACGTATTTGGTTGTGTCATACTTACTATCTGTCTCTTCGGGGTCGTAATTGGAATACCCCTTGGACAACTTATGCACCCCAACTCTGCCACCATCCTCGCAATGCTTCACGATGGATACGGCGTCGAACCACGTGGGTTCACTCACACTGTCGGGGTCACGTAGCACCTGAACCAACTGCTCACACCCACGCCCTTCCTTGCTCTTCCGCAGTATATCTTTGAAATAGCTCTTGTAGTTGGGTAACAATGCGTCCATTACCGAACTGTTGGTGGATGGCCTAACCGTGGGAACTGGTATCTGATCTATACCTAGCAGATCGGACAGCTTGTCAAAGTCCACGGCTGTAGGGACAGCACCGAAGTACGCCACAGGCGATGGTGGTACAGTCTTATGGTTATGGGTGTTGGGTATTCGTAGTACCCTAGCGGCATCGGCGGTGACTGAATTATCGCATTTGAATCCATGTTCGTTACACAACTGCTTTAGTCGTGCCGCCACGGGTTGCCATTCATCGAGACACACTGTCTCTAGTAACCTCCAATACACGTGAACACCTCTGCCAGAGTTTACTAACAGCGGACGTGGGAGGCTTAACTTCTTACAGAACTTAGCTAACGCCTGTACCGCTTCGGCTTGCGTAGCGTAGTCCTTCCCTTCCCCACAATCTATATCTAGAAATAGGGACTTAACTTGTTTCACATTGTTTACTTTACGAGAATTTGATTCTGCAAAGGTACTCAATGCGAAGTAGGTGTCGTAACCTTTGCCATCATATTCAGTGGCCTCATCTATTAGATGTCCTACTGAGTCGAAGAACTTTTGGGGTTTATGCCCTGTCTTTTTATTTATGGCAAGCAGGCAGTAATAGCCATCGTTCCCCAACGTGCTTTCCAAAAATGTTTTTGTATCCATAGTATTTACCTAGTTCCGAGAGTCACCACAGCAGGGGCGCTGTTACACGCCCTCTTCGGGAAATCCCTAGCTGTGATAGGTTTGTAGATTTACTGTGGAGTTAGTCGTCCCACTCATCTACGATTGAAGCTAAGTCGGCATCTTTCTTGGGGGCTGGCGCCGCCTTCTTTACTACCTTCTTAGGCTCCTCAAAGATGTCGTCACTAACTGCTTCTTGTTTGGCAGCTTTTGGAGTTTGCACCTCAAAAGGATTGTCGTCAACCTCTAACTCGAAACCATCTACTACACCGAACGGAGAAGCGGCAGACTGTGGCTCTTGGTACCTAGTAACCTGTACGGCTTTCAGACGTAGTGACACACCGTTGTCACGCATGTTGTAAGGTACAAACACAACTGCGATGTTACCTACACTACCAGTAGTGAGTTTAAAGTCTGTCGGTAGCTCCTTGCTCTTAGCATCGTACTGCTTAGGCTTTGCGGTGGCGTCTTTACCATACGCACCCTTGAGTACAGCCTTACCGACAAACTTGCCCTCGTCATCCTGCTCGAACGGCATCTCTAGCTTCTCGGGCCAAGACTTCTCTCTACGCTCTGCATAGGCGGTAGCCATAGCTTTGTATAGGGATTTGGCTTGGTCTTTATCCATACGGAACTTTGTCTCGTACTTAGCGCCATCCTCAAACGGGTCACACGGAACGCTTTTGTTCTCGGTGTTGTCGAATCGGTAACACTGGTTGATACGAGGGTAAAGAATTTCTACATTGTTTATTAAATGTGCCATGTCAATTTTTCCTTTGGTTTAATTTGCGTCTAGTTCAAATCCGTCTACCACACCGAAAGGAGAAGTAGCTCCCGCTGAGACATACTTATCTTGCTGTATTGCCTCAATGGTGTCGGCGTGCGTGGATATATCTTCCACTGCTTCCAACTCTTCTCCGCTCAATGAGCGTACGGGTTTAAAATAGAGTTTGGGTATTACACTTTCTTTATCAAGATATACTCTTGTGACAAGAGTCGTTGCTCCGTAACCACGTGCGGCTAATAGCTTTACGTATTCCTGCAACGGCTTATGTCCGCTTCCACCTCTACCGTATATCGAAGTAGCGGGGAGTTGTAGTCTATAAACTACAGTTAGATCGTCTTCAAACGCTACAGCAAGTCGTTGTGAGAACCGACAAGCCCTACCTCCATTGGAACCTGAACCCCTAACATTTTGGGGGCAGTCCATGCACCGACCAGATTGCTTCTGCTCTTCCGGTACATCTTCCGCCGGAGTTTGCGTATTAGCTGACCAACACTTGGGAGCACGCACCTTGTCGGGGTCGAACTCTCCAGAGAAGTAAGATCGAGATATAGGAGCCGCATTCACAATAACCAAATCCATAGAATCTTGGGCCTGTGATGTCACGTCACCGTTTATATATCGCATCTCACCGTTACGTATGCTGATACGACGATCCACTATACGTCCTCTCCTGCATCCCACAGTTCTTCAAGTTCTACGGGGTCAGAGAGTTTAGCTGAGTCGTCATTACCAGACGCATTCAACAAGGCATCAACTACAGCATTGAGCCGGAATCGGTACACACTACCCATACGAACATACGTGTTGTCGGGTATCATACCTTTGCGTAACCAAGCACGTACCGTAGATACGGATACCTTAAAATGTTTGGCTACATCTTCTACAGTTACAAACTCTTCCATTTACTTTTTCCTCACTGCAATTACGTACTCGGAGTCTACGTTCAGACCCTTGGGTACTTGTTCAGGGTTTTCCTCCAAGAACTGTTTTACGTTGGCCTGATTAAGACGCTTGTCGAAGAACTCAGGAACATCGTTCTCCATAACAAACTGATACATAGACTCCCAATCGCTCGTCCAGTACCTAGTCTTAACAGATCTATAAAACAATCCCGCAGGGGTTTTGACGCTATCAAGGCCATGCTCTGCACAGTAATCGAGTAGAGCACGTTTGACTTTGTCCATCTTACTTAGAAGGTCTTTATCCTTCTCTTTGAAATCCGCCGATAACTTTGAGCGTTCATCTCGTATCTTGAGATAAACTTCTGTCAGCTTCTCGGCTGTTGGTTTACTACTATCTGACATACTTCGCACCTCTTGGTAAGGGGAAATACACTTTAGTGACATATAACACACTAGTCAAGTATTTCTTTGTATAAATCAATCATCTTTGTGTGTACGTCAATTCTACTGTCTAATAACGCATAAACACGTTTCTCTGCGTGGCTACCTGCTAGCTGGACGACGGTACATTTCTGATCTTGCCCTGATCTATGTACACGTGCGTTGGCTTGCGCGTAGGTTTCTAGGGAACTTGTTGGCCCCCACCACACTACTGTATTCGCCGCAGTTAGGGTCACACCATGCGCCGCCGACTGAGGCTGAATCACCAGAACTTGTGGATCGTCATTCTCTTGGAACCGCTTGAATATCTCTGTACGTTTGGATGCAGGTACATCACCACGAATTACCTCGGTGGTTATCTTATCCTTACGTAGCTTCTCTGTGAGCATGTCGATGGTGTGCTTGAACGGCACGAACACGAGCACCTTCTTGCTAGATTCGTCGATCACCTCACGTAGCACCTTGTACCTGTGCTTGATGTCGAACTCTAGCGAATCGCCCTCGTCGGTATACACAGCGCCGGCAGATATTTGCAGTAGCTTGTTCATGTTCACCGCCGCGTTTGCCGCCGTGATCTGTTCTCCTGCCGCTTGCATAACCATGCGGGTCTTCAATTCTTTGTAGTATTTCTTCTGTTGACGAGTAAGCTCCACCTCTCGTTTGACGTACACCATGTCGGGTAGGTCTAGACACTCATCCTTCGTGAAACGTATTGCAGGTTGTAGCACTCTATGTACGGTATCCGTCGCAGTATCTTTTGGAACCCATTTGAAGTTCGTCACCTTACGCATCACTTGATCACGGAACGAACCTAAGAAGCGGGGGACTTTGTTGGGGTTTACCAACTTAGCCAAACCAAACGCATCTACCGGACTCTGTGCGGCAGGAGTACCCGTCATCATCCATAGCCATGTCTCAGGCTTGACCAACTTGTTCAGTACTTTCCATCGTTTAGTCTGTGGGTTCTTGTAGTGTGTCGCCTCATCAATAATGATTAGGTCGAACCCCCCGTTTGCCACAGCGTCTTGTACTATCTCCACACCATCGTAGTTGATAATCACAAACTCTGCGCCCTCTTCGATGATTGCTCTACGTTTATCCTTAGAGCCGTAGGCCACGTCAACTGTTCGGTGCATAGCAAAGGTGAACAAGTCGTTGCGCCATGCGGAATCCATAATAGACAGTGGACATATAACCAACACTCGGTTGATTCTACCCTTGTCCAATAGATAGTCAGCCGCCCATATGGCACTGGCTGTCTTACCTGTGCCCTGCTCGTTGAAGCAGAATGCTTTCTTGTTGAGAGTAAGAAATGCCGCTGTATCTTTTTGGTGGTCAAACGGCTCGTACTTACCTGTCCACTGATACTCCCTACGTATAGGTGAAGGAGCTTTTATATTTAAATTGCGTAGTACGTGCGTCTCTTCCAATCCCCAACTTACAAGTACTTGGTTGTTGGATAACTCTTTACTCTTAGGTATAACCGTTGTCACGTGCTTAGGGTTACGTAGTCGCAAGAGTAATGCTTTGTTATCAATTATTTCCATTTATTAGCTCCGATGCAAAATAGCACGAAGTGGGTGTCCACAACGCGCTTGAATAAGTTAAGCCTCTTTCGCTCCAGATGAGGCCAAGTCTGCAACGTATATCTAAACCATATATCTTCGAGCTAATGCGATTTTATAGTCATACAACAACTACTAGAGGATAATAGCCTGACTACTTTGTTTATAGACGCATCACACTAAGCGTCTCACGCTTCGACCTACACTTTTTTATTTTTGTAGTTACGCGAACGGTTCTTACTACGACTTTCTAGTTTATAGCCGTCTTTGTTACTGCCGCCTTTACTCAACGCTTTGTTGTGGCTTATGTCTTTATCCTTACGGGCAGACTTACCATTCTTCTTGTCAAAAGCTCGTCGCGCACGTTGCCTCTCCATACGCGCTTCAAAAGCAGCACTGCCTCGCGGAGAGTTCTTCTGCTTCTTACGGTCTTTTGGGTTCTTGTATGGCATTAGTTTCTACCGTTGTGTACACATTCAGTTACTATACAGTGCCTACGACATAGGCCACTTTGATGGGGGTTCCAGACATTAGCTTCAAATGCCTTCTCCATACGCTTGTAGTCTCCCAACCACTTTGCCCACAGCTCTGCTTGATCTGTCTTATGGTAAACATCTTTGACAAGCTCTTCACATACTACGAATAGTAATCCTCCCTTAACTATCTCTATGTCAGGGAAGTGTTTAAAAGTAGCTAATGCCATTAATTCTAACTGACCTTTGTCTGCGTATCTAGTGTTTTTACTAGTCTTGTAATCAATTACATACGCTGTTTTCTCTTCCTTGTTCAGTATAACTAAGTCAGCAATACCCCTGTACCACACGTTATCAGCCTTGAACCCACACGGCTCCAAGTCCTCGGTAAGCCCCATCTCGTATTCACATAGGAACTCCCCGTCAAACCGCATAAGACTATCCAGCACAGGCTTAACATACTCATACTTCTCTGGGAGTGGCTTACCATCTCTGACATACTCTTCCGCGGCTAGGTGTACTGCCGTGCCGTACAACATCGCCTCCGTCTCAGGCTCTCGGTAGTCCTTAGCCACTTTCAGGTGATAGAACTTCTTGGGACACTGCTCAAACGATTTTATTCTACTAAACGACCACGGCGATACACTCACTGTTCTTCCTCTTTAGCCATCTTATCTACAGCTTGTAGCTGTGTGATTACTCCGGCAAGTGTACTTACGGGTATCACTACCCCGCATATAGCCTTGCCATATGTGCCGTCGTTGTATACTGGCCCCTGCTCCATGATGGCAAACACACCGTCAACGTCTTGTACTAACTTAACGGCTGTGTATACCGAGTTGTCACCATCCTCCATTGCATCCATGAAATCATCAAACGTATCGGCGCTAGTCGCCACGTCATGTTCTTTCCCAGATAACTCACGGGCAGTCTTTCTAAACTCTTCCATCGAAATAACTTTATCTTCACTCATTCTGCGGCCTCTCCATACGATTTACCTATTCCCGACTCACATGTAATAGGCAAGCCCTTAGCCCACTCAGGAGTCGTACTCATACACGCTTCAATGTATTGACGTGCTTCGTCAAGCTCACTCTCTGGTACACAGCATACCACGGAATCGTGTACTGTGAGCGCGATCTTGTATCTCTTAGCGATGGCTAACATCTGTTCTCCTATGATGCACCTAGCCACCGCTTGGCATATATTCTCCACTACCTTACCACCATATATACGTGTCCTACCGTTACGTGTCAGGTAGCTAAACTCTGGCCCACGCTCACCCTGCACGAACTGTAGATCGGTGTACTTCATCCATAACCCCGATGGTAGGCGTATACCTGCTGTACCGTTGCGCGACTTGCAACGCACCATGTCATTCACACCATACGAGAAGTCGTCTCCACGCGACATGCTAACCAACATGTGTTGTGACGAACGCCACAGTTGTGCGATCTTCCAGTTAGCATCTCGGTAGATTTGTACTACCCTTTTAGCTTCGGCGGGGGCTATGGTAGTGCCAAAGGTCTTGAGCTGTTCAGCGAATCGCACTGCGCCCATGCCATACCCTGCGCCAAGGATCGTAGTCTTACCAACGAACCTCTGCTCCTTTGTCACCTCGCTTTCAGGTACGTCATAGATACGTGCCGCCATCTTTATATACACATCTTCCTTGTTGGCAAACGCTTGCACTAGGTCATCTTGTTCGGCAAGCCACGCCAATACGCGTGCTTCAATCTGTGACGAGTCGCAGTCCACAATCATGTAGCCGTCAGGCGCAACGATACTAGACTTCAGCTTCTTGCCGTTGACCCCACGGCTCGGTAGATTTTGGATGTTTATCTTATCGTCACCACCCCACCTACCAGTGTGTGCGGCATAATACTTCACAGGAACCGGCAACGTGCCGCGCTTGGCGATGTCGATGAACCTCTCTGTACGTGATTCTTCGAGCGTGCTCTTCGTGCCCAAACGTGCAGTGACGAGTGCCACCACCTTTGGGTTGTCGTGATCCAGTAGTGCTTTAAACGCTTCGTCGGACTTGGCAAATGCGTATGTCTCCTTACCTGTGGTAAGGCTTTTCTTCATAGGGGGCGCGACACCCTCCGCTTCCAGTAGCTTGGCGAACTTAGGGTTGCTCATAAGATCACCTTTCTCTACACCAGAAGACGTTATCAGGTCTTGCTTGGCTTGCTTGGTAGCCGCTAGGTGTTCGTGTAGTAGGTCTGTATTTAGCTCTAGGATTGGGTCGATGAACATACGCAACGTCATGTCGATGATACGCATCTCTATCTTAGGAAAGCGTTTACCCATCAGGGTAAATAACATATATGTTAGCTCTACGTCATTGATACAGTAGTCGCCGTAGTCACTCAACTGCTCGTCAGAAAAGTCTAGTCGTCGGAGTCCAAGGGCATCGAGTACTTCTGTGCCCTTCTTTCCAACATTGTATCGATCAGCCAAGACAGCGAGACTTCCTCCAACCTCAACCCCATGGAGAGCGCGAGCCATACAAAGAGTATCAGCCCAAACGCGAGGACGGATATTAAAAAGCCAACTAAGAATGGCACCATCAAACATAGTATTGTGAGCCAATACCATGCTGTTTTCCCAATCGAATGTATGTAGGTAATCATGTAGTTCCTCCTTTGTACCACTAGCCCACTCCGTATCTCCGTCGTTGACCTTGATGCCTACACCCACTATCTCAAAGCGAGGGTCGCGAATGTAGGCTTCGGTGGTCAGCTTACGCAGAGAGTACGACTTGTCGTAGTACGTCTCAAAATCAAGCGTAATTAAATCCATTACTCAACCTCTGATATAAGCAGGTTCAAGTACCACTGTGCTTTCTCCAAGTCTTGCTTGGCTTTGTCCTTGTACTCATACCTCCAAATGTATTTCATACAGTTGCCTTTCAGGTAGCCCTTGAATGAGTCTCTACTCATAGACTCCTTGATAGCTTCTATACACTCAATGCTTCCGACATTGTAGTGGTGCGGGTTGTTTACCACATCGTTTGGATACACGCCGTCACACTCTTCTTCTATGAACTTCTCATACTTGTCCACTAAAGCAGGGTGCTTCTTGCGTAACTCATCCCATTGTTGGGGGGTAGCTTCGTTTATACTCATTGTAGTTCCTCATATGTTGGTCGGACATTTGGTTATACCACGACGTCTTTCTGCCTGTAGGTATTCTAAGTACCATCGACTTGGTTGTTCGTCGGTCTCGAACTCGATGTCTTGCAGTCGCGTTTGCTCTCGACGTATCTTAACTTCGATGGGTTCAAACTCAATGTGCGGTGGGGTTGCAGGTATAAGGAATCCCATCAGAACATCTCCATCTGGTCTGGGTGTATGTACCTACCTGTGAGGATCTGCGCTACAGACTCGATGTTCTTCTCGTTGATAACCAGTGCTATACCTTTGCTGTTGGTTATCTCCTTGAGCTGCATCTCCTGTAAAGCCGTTGGTGTGTTCTTACCCGCTTTACATTCGATACCAAAGAAGTTTCCCTCGTAGCATCCAACAATGTCGGGTACGCCAGACTTACCATAACCACCAGTGGCGGGGAAAAAGTAATACGCGTTAAGAGCCTTTAGTTGCTCCACCACTTGCTTTTTCACTTTTGCTTCGGGTGTCATCGCCATTGTGCTTGTCCTCTGTGATACCAGTTCCGCGCTTCTTACCGAAGATGCGGTCAAAGTTGTCATTAAATTTTTTGGTGTCGGTGGGTCGGGTAGTGCTACCCTTCCCACCATGCGTACGTCCTCTCACTAGTTACACCTCGTTGTGCCCCATGCGTCAGTCTTACACACAGTACCATCACTGTATCGTGTGTTGCCCCACGCGTCAGTTTTGGATGTAGTACCATCGTTGAAACGTGTAGTACCCCATGCGTCAGTCTTCCAACTCGTACCATCAGAGCCACGCGTAGTGCCCCATGCGTCAGTCTTGTAACGAGTTCCTGTACGACTATCACGCGTAGTACCCCATGCATCCGTGGTCAGCGTACCAGAGTTACCATCGTGGCAGTTGTACCTAGTGTTACCCCACGAATCAGTCTTTGCGGTGCAACCGGCACTTGAGAACGGCGACCAGAACGCTAACACTAACACACTCACTACAGCTAACACGTGCCACCTTGTTGCCACACCTACCACTTCGTTCATGAATCCGTTCACCCTATTCCATCTGGTTCTAAGCTCTTCCTTAGTAAGTAGCTTGTCAGCGGTGTCGTGTGCGTCTTTGATTTTCTTTTTAATATCTTGCTCAGTCATCTGTAAAATCCTCGAATATAAATACTTCATGAATAGCGTTCCAAATCTCACGCTCTATTTCCCCTTCTAACTGCGCACGTGTGGGGGTATCCGTGTGCTTGTGCGCTCTTACATAACCGTAATGTATACCTGCCTCAATAGCGGCGGACAGTACGCTACGTGTTTTTACTTTCACGCCTTGCCCTCCGTTGTAGTATACGCCTACGTACTATGCGCCTACGATTCCATGCACGGGTTTCTTCCATCTTATATATCACTGCGTGTATACACAGAAATACTATAAAGGATAAAAGTAGTATAGCTATTAATGCCTCAACTACTGTCATAGTCCACCTCCTCTGGGAATATCCAGAACGTATGTTCGTCAAGACGCCGACCAACACCTTCTACGTTGAATGTAGGTGGCGTAGGGTCGCACGTCATAAGTATAGCCAGTCGTTGCTGTACGTACTTGGGTAGGTTTACAGTCTCGCGGACGTCAGTGTGTTTACCTATGTCCGCAATGTCTAGCCCCAAGTACACTACATCACAACCGCCGTTGTCATCTATCTTAACACGTAGCATCAATCCTCCACAAAAAACACATTGTCTAGCTTAGTCTTGTATCCTACACCAGTAAGGTATGTATCCTTGTCCAGAGTAGATAGTACAGCCAAACGCTCTATTAGTTCTTTGGGCACGTCGTTGCTGTGTATCATTTCCATACCCCCGACGTTATCGGGGCGCACCCTGTACATCTCACCCTCTACAGGATTTGGTAGTATATGCACTGTTTGTCCCGTGGACTTCTGTAAAACACGTACATATTTGTGAGTCCTGTTCTGTCGTACACGCTCGTCTTCGTTGTACTCCCTAGTAGTAATAACAAACTGCGCTACATCAGATGCTATCTCGGTCGTAAGGAACTCAGCACCAGAATCGAACTGGTGTGCTAGCTCATTGAATACAGGGGCAACAGTCTTCATGTGATACCCATCAGGGGCTTTCACGCCTAGCTTATTCGCGGCTCTAGTCATACGTTCTACCAACTCTCTACGGCGTCTGTGCATACTGTCACGCAAAGAATCTATTGTGATGTAGCGTATCTCAGAGTCACTAAGCCTAGTGCAGAACTTCTTGGCTGTACGTATTGCAGTGTCCATATGCTGACTAGACTTCTGCATACACTCATGCCGCCCGTTGTGCCGTCCGTTCTCTATGTTCCTAGAACCTACTGTGTACTTTGTCTGCTCTACCATGTCATTCTCGATGCCGTAGGTGATACGCACAAAGCCACAGGTGTACTCGTCGCCCTTGTAGTACAGTTGCACGACGCCACCAATGTCATCGTCACTAAGCCCCGCCTCTACTCCCATAGCCTTAGTGACCTCTCGTACAAACTCGTTCAAGGAGTCGTGGTGAGAGTTAGCGTGGTACGGGCGTAGCTCATCGACAACACGTGTCAGATTGTAGTTAATATGTGTCATTGTCTTATCCTAAGTAGTCAGTTGTGGTGTAGTTGAAGTTACAGTATTTGTTTATAAAGGTGTTGTATCTTCTACGGAACGTGTCGGGGTCGTCCCAAAAGTTAGTATTCGTGCTTACAAATTCCTGCCGCCGCGCGTCCCACACGTCATCGTTATCACTCTTGCTTTTCATTGCAAAGAACAAACGACATACCACCATTCGCTCGTCGGAATCTTCTTTGATTGTCTCGAGTGGGTCGAAGTTGGCAAGCTCAGCCGCAAGTTCTGCCGCCTCGCGGTTTCTTGTATACCGCTGCGTTGGGGTGACGTCACGTAATACAGGTGCGCGTAACCAACAGTACTCAAGGAACGACTTGATGTCTTGTCGCGCCGCTTTCTTAGCTTCTGTGTCAACACGTTTACGTGGTTGTTTGTGTAGCTTGCTTGTCAGTTGCCACTCGCCCTCTGGTCTACCCACTGCATTCATGGTGCGCGTAAGGGTAACGTCTATGTCATCATACTTAGTAGGTATATCGTCAGAAGCACGCCAATTACGCATCATAGCTGGATCACCCGCGAAAATGTCTTGTAGGTGTATGGTGGTCTTGGGTAGGTAGTAGCTGTACTTAGACACTACATCGTATATATAGTAGTGACTATTACGATTGTCTACTCTCAACCCCATCGGCAAGAACCGATACAAGAAGTCGATCCTACTGCACGCGTTCATACCCACACCTATGTTGCGAATGCGGACAGACTGGGTATTCTTCTTGCGGTCACGTGTCCACAGTATAGCCGCCGCGGCATGGTCTACCCACTTCTTGGCGTTGTCATTGTGTGAAAACCACCAGTACGCGTCACTGTCATACAGTGCGTAGCAGTCGTCGTTGACCTTGACGATCTCCTCCCATGCACGATTCCTATTTGCGATGGGTACGTTACCTGCGTTCTTACCATTACCACGTATAGGTTTGGTCTTGGCGTAGTCGTTCTCCACGTCAGCGAAAGAACTCAGTCGATTACAATATTTCCTAGTCATTGTTTGTATCCTCAGTTGTATGTGACAATGTCACATGGTTAGCCTTGTTTGATTCGTGCCCATGCACGTTGTACTGTCTCGTAGTCCTGCCTGTCTATCTCAGACGTAGTAGGGTACTCCTTGAGGTAGTCGTCGTAAAAATCTACCAAATCATCAATAACACTTACAGCCTCCGCCCACTCCATACGTAGTTCTGTGGAACTGCTGAACTCTCCGACAGGTAGCTCATTTCTATGTGGAAATTTTTTCCCATAAAGCTCGTATTCTTCACTCATTACATACTCCTTGAGTTGATGTGGACACACGTACCAACATCAGGCACAGCGTGTTTGTTGTCAAGTACAGACCATAGCACAGGGCACGACCACTCGCCCCAACCTGCGTAGAGTTCGCCGTCAGTCAACACCACAACAGCTTGTGGTTTGATGTCTTCCTTGTCCATGTACTTGGTGACACAGCGTACGTCAGTACCACCACCGCCACGCGGCTTGGTAGTCTCGGTCAGCTTGTCAAGCTCATGCTCAAGGTACAGCTCGTCTTGAACAACACTACTGCCCCAGTACAGTATGCGGACACGCTCGGGGCGCACAGACTCACATATGCCGCTGACCTCAGACATGAACACAGTAAGCGGCTCTTGTCCGATAGAACCAGACGTGTCGATGGCGATGACTAGCTCACCGATCTGCTCACTGATACCGCTAGGCATAATAATATCTTGTGACATAAGCCGTCTGTTTGGGCGGGCGTACGTTGTATAGTCACTACCTGTACACGTGTTCTGTACAAACTCACGCAACACGTCACGCCAGTCAACCTGTGGAGACAGTAGCTCGTTGATGTCACGCAGATCACCAGTGCCCATCTTACCTGCCGCCATAGCACCTTGACGTATAGCCTCGTCGATGTCACGCGCTAGCTCGTCTTTCTCGGTGTCGGATAGTTCTTTCGCACCCTCCCAGTCATGAGAGTCCATAGACTCGCCGCCGTCAACGGATTGATTACCGCCATTTGAATCCTGCTCGTCTTGCTCTTGCTTGAGTAGGTTGTACACCTGTGCGGTATCCATGCCGCGGTACTTGTCGTCGAGCAGTGCGCCATCGGGTAGCTTGGCGAACCCATCGCGGTTGTCGTCAGCTATCTTCTGGTTGATAACGTAGTCACACGCCATGTTCGCTAGCTTTTGGTCTTCGTCATACAAGTGACGCCACGTTGTCAGGTGACGATACAGCTTGTGGTAGTTCTCGTGGAGTATCAACCCACGTAGCTCTGTGTCAGCCAGTGACTCAACAAACTCACGACCATACATCTCGTCGCGTCCGTTGGTACACGCTGTCGGCACGTCGTCGTTGATAGTCTTGTCACCGATCATCAACACACCTGACAATGCGGTGTAGCGTGCGTTACCAATGATAGCGACAACAGCTTTCGATAGACGTTGCTCAGCGGTCAGCTTAGTTCCGATGCTTAGCATGATTCACTCTCCTGTCTCGTTTGTTCTTAGGTTTCTCCCCAAATATCTGCTTGGGGTGCGTATACTTTGCGTCGATGGGTAGCTCTCTACTAGGTTCGTCGAACCGGTACTTGCCACACGTCTTGAACTTACTACGATGTAGTCTTAGCTGTAGTAGTTCGCTTCTAGTAATCTTCATACTTTGTCCGCCTGAAACATATAGTTGTTGTCAAGTGCCCACGACTGGTAGCCTTTGGCATTCATCACTAGGTCACGCTTGGAGTAGTTAGGCTGTCGTATACAGTTGACGAACAGACCCTGCGCTTCTTTGTCGAGACGTGGTAGGTACTTCATCCACGCTTCAACCCAGTCACGCTCGATCATACTCACAGCACGATACACCACCATACATACAGCAGAGGCAGACGATGGAATCTTGGCATTGAGTGGATCTTGCTTGATGGACTCGAGCGATGGTAGTTGGTCGGCTAGTTTGACGAACGCCATCATGTCCATTGCACCACGCGCACCGATAGTACCGGACAGTGCGGCTGTCAACGTGTTGTCATCAAAGTGCTCACGTAGGTGTAGTATGTCACTGGCTTTCTCGAGCGAACGTGGCGTGATGAATGCGGCACGTTGTGACTTGGGGTGGAATATATACTCGTTGTCGTCAGGGTTGCGCACGTCGACGAACGACTGCATGACCTGTGGGAACTCTTTGACGAACCCCAACACAGATGGGTGCATGTCGTTGTTGATACCCCATTCGATCCACTCGGTGGAGTCAGGCTTGCGTAGCTCAACAACAGTCAGTCGATTACGTGCATGCGGTGGCAGTAAGTCGCCAACACCCTCAGCACCCAGATTGGTTGTGGCGTAGATGATGCTACCCTCGGGGAAACGATCACGCTCCAACATGTCACGCAGTAAGCCTTTCTGTACAGGCGGTGGTGCTTTACCGAACTCGTCAATCATCAGTAGCACAGGCTTACCGGTGTGCATACCTAGCTCTTCGTTGGGTAGGAACGTCACATACCCCTTGTCGGTGTTGAGCGATGGAATACTCAGATCACCCGCCTCCTTGGTGGTACAGTCAAAGTACACAGCGTGGTGGTCGGGGAACTGCTCTTGTAATACTTTCTTGGTTGATGACTTGCCACAACCCATATGACCCTGTAGCAGTACAGTCTGCTTGTGTCCAATGGCGGCAATAAGTTTTACAGCTTGGTCGAGTGAAAGTGTGTATAAGTTGTTCATAACTACCTCTTAGTTGTATGTGACATTGTCACATGGTTTAGTAATGTAATAGAGCTTCTTGTACTCAATACGTGGAGTACGACCACGTTCAGACCGGCGAGCGGTATCGTAGTGACGCGTACGCTTTACGTTGCGCACACGCACTACTGTTTGTGTAGCCACTACCAATCCAGACTCGGCAGTGATGCCAACATCTCGTCAGCGGCACGCTTTGTCTCAGCACGTTGTATGGAACTGTGCGACAGCGACTCGTACGTCACACCACGTAGCGACTCTTCGAGCTTGAGCCGTAGTGCTTCCATCTGACTGTCACCCGTCACGTTACACGACGATAGTAAGTCGAGCATGTCGAGCGCGTTTGTCACCAGTGACTCGCGGAATATCTTGTGCCCACGCTTGTTGGTCTTGTCACTGTCAGTGGGTTCAGCTAGTCGGTCGGACATAGCGGACAGAGCTTTGTGTACACGTTGCCACACGTCACCCATAGCCGACTCGATCTGCTTGGAGAAGTACGACTCGTAGTGCGACTTGAGTATGTCACGCTGTTCGTCGGCAATGTCCACAGCAAAGTGCGACGCGTCAGCCACAGGTATGTAGTTGATACGCATGTCGAACTTGCGAGCGATAGACTCGGTGGTCGGGTAGTCGTCACGTAGGAACAAGTCACCCAGTCTGGCTTGCGAACTGATAACTTCCCACTCGTACTTGTTCAGGAACGTATCCACCAACTTCTTGAACTCAGCTTGTAAGCCGGACATCTCATTGACGTATTCGGCGTACCGCTTCATGGGTAGTAGACGCAACCCACAGTCAGACCACGGAACAGTCGCGTTGTAGTGCGTGGTGCGTACAGCGGTGGCGAACTTCTTGATCGCGTCAAGCTCAGGACAATCACCTAACAACTTCTTGTTGACAGATGCCGCGCCTTTGTCTGCGACTGCGTTACGTGTCACCTCGTCGGAGGCGCGTTTGTCTTTCTTGCGTGCTGTCCACTGACTGATACACAGCTCAACGAGTACGGCACTGCTTTGAAGTGATGGGGTGCTCACTTCGGGCACTTGGTTTAGGTTTTCCATAATTACCTCTCGGTTTATGTGACAATGTCACATGGTTAGTTAAAGTAAATCTTTCAACTGCGCGTCAGTCACAACAGTACCGGCACGCTCGTCGTCTAGCTCACGTATCACACTACGTAGGTTGGCGATCTTGCGCATCAGGCGGTCGTCAAAGTACGGCGCATTCTGTGCATGGGTAGCCTCACTACGTGCTAGTAGGTCAACGAGTTCGGCATACGATAGCTTGTCGCTCATGACTCACCTCTCTCGCTCTTGTTGATATAAGATGCAAACGAATCTAACTGTTTGGCACGTCTGCGTGCTTGCCGCTCCTGCTCGTCGAAAAACTCTTTATGTATGGCGAACATATCACGTAGTTGCTCGTCGATAGTTTTGGCGCGGCTGGTGCTTTCGGGTTGCTTTCGGTTACTCATAGTTCCGTCACCTCACGTCGTGTTGTCTTAGCCGGTGCAAGTGTAGGTAGCCACAGTTGCTTTGGTTTGCGTATTGCCAGTGGCTTACGCTTTGGGTTGGTACGTTGCTTGTACATATGTAATGCCCTCGTGTTATGTGACAATGTCACATGGTTAGTAAAAGGAAAAAGTGTATAAGCGATTTATCAGCCTA
>Ga0070746_10000108_pt1 | contig 41157 bp, 47 predicted proteins | sample VirMetDEL_Mar_21_FD_77016 | JGI IMG/M metagenome (GOLD analysis project Ga0070746, IMG submission 77016) | Aqueous microbial communities from the Delaware River and Bay under freshwater to marine salinity gradient to study organic matter... | ecosystem: Environmental > Aquatic > Marine >...
CCTTCTTGGTGATGTGCGCTATGACATTAAAGATACAGTCAACAGTATTAAGCGTAGACAAAAATTTCGTCCTTTTGCGCCCGCGATACTTGAGGAGTATGTAGATGAATATTTTGAAGGCTATACAAATGAGTATATGCAATTTGTTGCAAAGGCAAAACATGACTATGCCTCCGTTACTCATGTGGATGGAACAGCTAGAGTCCAAGTCGTTAGAAAGGATTGTACATCAGCACTCCGACCCATACTAGAAGAATACTACGAGAAAACAGGAATACCTATGCTATTAAATACAAGTTTAAACATAAAAGGGCAACCTATGGTAAATGATGAAAAAGACGCAGAGAGGTTTCAAGATAACTATGGAGTGCGTGTATTTTGATTTATTGGAATGGTTGTAGCTTCGTAAGAGGTATGGAAGTAGAGAATAGACCCAAAGATATCTTTGCTAACATAGTTAGTCAAGAATTTGGTCAACCTTGGTGGGATAATGCTAAGGTTGGTGGAAGTAATGATAGAATATGGAGAACTACAACTGACGATATGATACGAAAACCAGCAAAGCTAGTTATCATTGTTTGGTCTGGGTTCAATCGTTTTGAGTTTTTAGATAACCATAAAGTTTGGAGAAGCGCTGTTTGGGTAAGGTATAGATTTATGAGGGATACTTTAGAGGTATGTGACTCTAGTGAAGTATACTTTCATCCAAACATGATATTAAAACAATGGGAAGGTATAAATGGATATGCAAAATATGGTAGGTCTATGAGGTATAATCTACTGTATAGTTTACATTATATGCTAAGTACAAAGTATTTCTTAGAAGCAAAAGGCATACCATATCTATTTTACAAAATGAGTGATGGACAACTAAATCCCAGTATTGATACATTAGATGAAGAACGAGGAGAAGGTGCAGGTTGTATATGGATGCTTCCTCATATGAAAAAACAAGATTATCTTAACGAATTACCTTTTCTCAAAGAAGAAGCATTTTATGATATGTGTAAACGAGAGAAAGTACCATTCGGCCCGAAAGACCATCCTTTAGAAGAAGGGCATAAGCTCATGGCAAAAAGAATTATTGGAGATATATATGATAAAAAACTGGATAAACTTTTTAGTTAAGAAATGGGAAGCATTATGCTTTCAGTGGAGGAATCGTAACATGGTTGAGGATACTCATATTTACGAAGGCGAGGACAATTAAATTTTGGTTTTAATTTACTCATCTACCACACGAAAAATAGTTCTTGACACCAGCTTAAAAATTGGATATAATATATCTATATTTTGGAGAGAGAAGCTAAGTGAAACAGATTATACCACCAACTAACTGTCCTTGTTGCGATAGCATATTAGTTTACCGCAATGACCAGTTATTTTGTGAGAACATTAGTTGTTCTGCACAGTGGGATAAGAAAGTCGAACACTTCGCTTCAACTCTTAAGATAAAAGGACTTGGACCAGCAACTCTTAGTAAGTTGCAAATCGAAGACTATTCAGAACTTTATGAACTTACTGTATCTGATATACAAGATAGATTAGGCAGTCAAAAGTTAGCTGAGAAACTCTTTCTGGAGATTGAGAAATCAAAAGAAAGTAAGTTGGTAGATTTGATACCAGCTTTCAGCATACCACTTATTGGTCGGTCGGCTTCTCAAAAATTATGCGATAGAATATCACACATCGAAGATATTAGCGAGAAAAGTTGTACTGAGGCAGGTATCGGACCAAAAGCATCGGCTAACTTGATTCAGTGGTTAGAAACAGAATATTATCCTAATCAATACAAGACAACACTTCCTTTCAACTGGAATAATAAAATAATTAAGAAAAAAGAGGTCATAGGAGTTGTTTGTATCACAGGTAAGTTAAAGTCGTATTCAACTAAGGCACACGCCACAAAAGTATTGAATCAGTATGGATTCGAGGTAAAAAGTTCATTGACAAAAGACTGTACTCATCTAATAAATGAGTCTGGAATTGAGTCAGCAAAAACACAAACAGCTCGTGACCGAGGTGTTATAATAATTAGTAATATTAAACATTTGATAGAGGAAAAAGAAAATGGCATTACCTAAATGGACAGACGAAAGAACACAACAATTAGTTGATTTCGTTGGAAGTGAGTCCCCAATCTCACAAGACACAGTTGCTAACGCAGCTGATGAGTTAGAAACATCTGTAAGAAGTGTTTCTTCAAAACTTAGAAAAATGGGTTTCGAGGTTGAATTAGCCTCAGCTTCACAAAGCAAGTCTTTCTCAGACGAGCAAGAAGCAACTCTTAGCACATTCGTGCAAGATAATTCAGGTTCTTACACTTATGCAGAAATTGCAGAAAACTTTGAAGGCGGAGCTTTTTCAGCTAAGTCAATTCAAGGTAAAATTCTTTCCATGCAACTTACAGAGCATGTTAAACCAGCTCCTAAAGTTGAGACTGTTAAGTCTTACAATGAGGAAGAAGAAAGCCAGTTTGTTTCATTAGTAAACGACGGTGCTTTTATTGAGGATATTGCAGAAGCTATGGGCAGAAGCGTTAACTCAATCAGAGGTAAAGCATTATCACTTCTTAGAGCAGGTGAAATCAATGCTATTCCTAAGCAGAAAGAAACCAAAGGTTCTAGCAAAGCTGATCCTTTAGCAGGTGTCGACATTGACGGCATGACTGTTGAAGAAATTGCTGATCAAATCGGCAAAACTGTAAGAGGTGTCAAAACCATGCTTACAAGAAGAGGACTTCAGTGCGCAGACTACAACGGTGCTGCTAAAAAAGAAATAGGTTAATCAACCTTTTTTATTCGGGCGAGTCGACTTCTGTAGTTGCCTCGCCTTTTTTTCAACTTTAATTTTGTTTTGGGAGAGACAATTTGACACTAGAGAGTGCATTACTTAAGCAAATCATTGCGAATGGCGACTTTGAGACTTGGAATGGTCTGAAAGAACACTACTTCCCAGAAGGTGAGTACCGAAAGCTGTGGAAAGTAGTAGATAAGCATGTTCACAAATATAACAATTTACCTAGCTTTGAAGATTTAAAGCTAGAAATTCGTTCGCGTGATTTACAAGAAAAGATATATGCAATCGAAAGTGTCGAAACAGATGTCGAGTCTATAGTTCTATTAGACTATCTGAAGAATCAATTTACTCAATCCGAGATACTATCGAAAATCGAACACTATGTAGATACACAAGTTGCCATCTCTGACGCAAGAGAGAACATAGATTTATTACAAGAAATAGTTGTACAAGTGGAAGATTCCGTAGACACAAACGATGAAGCTGATGACATGGAAACTGTTGAGCTTTTCGATAGTGATGAGGACTTAGCCAAGTTTTTACCGCTCGGTCTCAATCAAGAATACGACCTGGACTACCAATTCTCTCCCAAAGACTTGGTCGTTATCGGTGGACAGCGTGGTGGAGGTAAGTCATTTACCTGTTGTAATGTAGCTGCTGCAGCCCAAGAAAGAGGCAAGTCAGCTCTATACTTTACTATTGAAATGGATACTAGACAAATGCTGCAGAGAATCTGTGGTATTCAAACTGGTGTCCCTAGTAAGCGTATCAAAGCAAAGAATCTCTCTCCTATGGAGTGGGATAAAGTTGCTCAATGGTGGGCTGCTAGATTCAATGGCGGAGAGGAATGTTATAAAGAGTGGCAAGACCACCAAAATTTTGACAAGTTCCACTATCAACTTAGTAGGAACAGGTTAGCTAACATACCTCAAATAGATATACATTATGATCCATCTCTTACTTTAGCTAAAATAATAAGCGTAGTAAGACAAAAACAAGCCCAGTTACCAAACTTGGGTGTGGTAATAGTTGACTATCTAAACCAAGTGAAACGCCATAACGCACCAAACCGTTCAGGACAATATGATTGGACCGAGCAAATCGAGATCTCAAAAGGTCTCAAATCTCTCGCACAAGAGAGCAAAGTTCTAGTTCTCTCCGCTTTCCAGACTAATGAGAAAGGAGAGGCAAGATTCTCAAAAGGAATCTTGGATGCTGTAGATGCTGCTTACAGTATACAGCATTGGGGAGACGAAGAGCCTTGTATTAAGTTTAAGTGTGATAAGATGAGGAATGGAGCAGCAGAAAACTTTACCTCAGAAATGAACTGGGAGACACTAAAGATCGGGCCTCACACAGCCTTAGACCCAGACCAAAAAACAGAACTAAAAGAAACAATGATGACAGGAGAAGATACATACGACCTATGATAATTCATCCTAAGAAAGAAGTATACATACATATTCCAAAATGTGGAGGACTATCTATTACTAGAAGCTATATAGACCAGTTCTACAAGAAAGATAATACATTTACACTTTTACATAGAAACTGGCAACATGGACTTGCTGGAGATTATATTCGTGAAGGAAAGAAAGAGTATGCTAGAGGTCATACTTTTAACAATATACACGCAACCTATGACCAAATAGCTATTCAATATCCTGATTATAAATATTTTACAGTTATAAGAAATCCTTTAGATAGATGGGAAAGTCTTTATAAACATGCTGTCGATAATAATTTTGTAATAGATTGGGATATAATAACTTGGACTAAAAAGGCAATGTCTTCAATAAAAAATGGAGCATACTGGGGAACAGTTCAAAACTTAGATTACTTTGAGAAAGCACATATTAGAATGGGAAGTTATCATGTAATGTATTTACCAGCATGGGTCTACTACAGAGAGCCAGAAGTAGAAGTTCATAGAATGGAAGACCATACCATATGGAAACGAACAGGAACAATAAAAAATAATCATCATAAATCAATTACTCAGATTGCCCCATATAACAGGTCAGTAGTAAAGGAATTGATTTATGATTATTACAAAAAGGATTTTGAAAGATGGAAAGCATTTTAGAAATAGGTACTATGCCACCTTATCCAATTCAATTTGAAGAAAAAGATTGGGATAATCCTATTGGAACACAAAGAAAAACTGAATTAACAATTTTTAGAGATTGTGATACTATTCCATTAATGTGGGAATATGCAAAAGGTAACCCACATCAAGAAGCACCAAAAACTGAGTTCTATGATAAGTATTATGATAGAGAGTGGTTTCATGACCTATATACAAAACTATTTTTACATTATGGTTATGGAAAACCAATCAGTGTATTATTTGCTAGACTTAGAGCAGGAGGGGAACTTGTACCCCATATAGATGGGGGTATATCCGTAGTACATAATCATGATGTACATATACCAATTACAACAAACAAAGGGTGTATATTTACAGTTGGAGATAAACAACAACATTTAGAAATAGGAAAGATATACGAAGTAGACAATACAGTAACACACTCAGTTAGTAATGGCAATGAATCAAGAATACACTTAATAGTTGAGTGGTACAATCCTGAAGAAGTAAAAGGATATTATGAAGAAGTAGAAAGTGTATTTGGCGATGGAAAGATTTACAGAATTTGGAAAAAGATATGATATTATATACAGAAAAACAATTAGAAGAAGCGTGGATATTGCACTGCGCAAAATTAATAAAAATAAATGCAAGACAGAATATAAAAGTAAATGTGCCTACAATCGAAGAATTTAGACCTATCTACGAAGAAGTATTAGAAGATGTATACAACGAACAATAGAAGATATATAGGAATCGCAGGAACTATAGCCGCAGGAAAGAGTACACTAGCTAAACAGCTTAGTGATTACTGGCATGTGCCTTTAATAAAAGAACCTATCTCGCCTTACTTGGCAGACTTCTATGCAGATAATAAAGAATATGCATTTCGTATGCAGGTTTACATGATGGCATCAAGAGTCAAAGGCTCACTAATATTAAGTAGATTTGGTGGGATACAAGACAGAACTATATATGAAGATAGAATATTTCAGAAAGTGTTATGTGATAGAGGAGATATGGAACAGAGAGATTATGAAACATGTAGTCTACTATATAAGTCTTTATCAAAACCATCGCCTGATGTAGTTATTTATCTAAAAGTAAAGCCAGAAACTTCTATACAAAGGCAAAAAGATAGAGCTAGAGTGAAAGAAATAGGCATTGATGAAGGGTATATGGAACATCTAGTAATGGCATATAACACTTGGGCAAGTCAATTTACAGGAAATTTGATTACACTTCATTGGGATAACCCTTTGTCTGTTGAAGAAGTGGCAGAACAAATAGAGAGTTTTTATGATAATTGAACAAGAGAATAAAGTATTCATACACATACCAAAAACAGGTGGAACATCAATAACCTCTAGGTATCTGCAAAAGTATAAAATGAAAAGCGTATTAAAACATTCCAATCATCCTTTTATATTATATCATACTAGAGGAGATAAAATTATAACTGATTGGCATTTTACTTATGACCAAGCGTACATGCAGTTTCCAGACTATAAGTATTATACTGTAATCAGACACCCCATAAGTAGATGGGTTAGTATATATAAACATTTTCTAATGAGAAATTTTATAGTAGGTAAAGGATTATATGAGTGGACTGAAGAAGTTATGTCTACTTTACCTAGATTTGATTTTTTTAATGGACATAACTTTGAGTATGAATACTCCTTTATGAATTTTTCTAAGTTCTTTATGCCACAGTGGATGTATTATAGAGAACCAGAAGTAGAAGTTCATAGAATGGAAGACCAAACAATATGGGAATCTTTAGATTTAGAGCCCCAACATGTTAAGAAAGGAATAGATATTCCTGAATTTAATAGAAAAGTAATCTTTGAAATGATATATGATTACTATAAAAAGGATTTTGAAAGATGGCAGATGACAGAGTAAGTAGAGAAACAGCAGAACTAATACCCCTTCCACCACATACTTGGTATGTAAGAACAATCGGATGGTTATTAGAGCAAGATAAAGTTAAAGAAAATATTATGAATGTTCCACCAAATGAACCACTTAGGGAAGCATTAAAGAAAGAAGGAGTACGTTCTCCTTTTCTTTGTATGCCTAACTGGTATCCAATAGCAGGTAGTCAAAGACTAAGAGTTCTTAGTGAGATACCTGAACTACACGAACAAGAAGTAAGAGTTTGTAAATTTGATAAAGAGTGGTGGCTACATTATTATTTATGGGGTGATAAAGAATTTAGAGACAAAGCGGTTGCTGTTTGGTTTCAAATGGCAGAATTAGTATGGAAGTCTATGTATTATGAAGACGACCCAAAATTTAGAGAGTATGAAAGAATCGGAGACACATTAAAGTGGAAACATCATGATAAAAGATAAAGGCTGGCCAACAAGTAAATGGTTTGAGGAAAATTTTAGAAAAGAGTATCAATTAATTCACAATACTAGTGGTGGAGTGGGTAAAATGATAGGCGAGCAGATAGTTTATCATGTTTGGGACATACAAAGATTAACAGATGAGCATCCTGGAACAACAATTCTTGATTTTGGTTGTGGTAAGTGCTATGGTTATCTAAACAAAAGAATACATAAACTGTGGAATCATAAAGATTTACTTCTATATGATATAGGAATAGAAAAATATTCTAGAAAACCAGAACAATCAGAGTTTCAATCAGTAATTTCTGTAGATGTATTAGAACATATACCTGAACAACAAATAGATGATATATTTAAGTATTGGTATCATAAAAATACAGAATTTGTATTTGCAACTGTAGCTGCGTACCCTGCACGAGCAGAGTTATCAGACGGAACAAATGCTCATGTAAATCAAAATGAATGGGCGTGGTGGCAACAAAAGATAAAGAAACATATAACTTGCCACTCAAAATTTGTTTATATGCCTACTAGACATCCTAAATTTTGGGAAACTTATGAATTTAAAAAATAGTTCTTGACAACAAGATAAAATTTTGTTATAATATATATAATTATGATAGCGGAAGAACTTTTAAGAGAAAAGAAAATTGAATATCGTCTTTCAGGTAAAGACGCACTAATCTCATGCCTGAATCCAGAGCATGATGATACTAACCCATCTATGAGAGTGGATAAGATAACAGGTATCTTTCACTGTTTCTCATGTGGGTATAAAGGTAATCTATTTACCTATTATGGCGCACCTGCTTCACCGCTAGAAGTAAGGATACACCGTATAAAAGAAAAAGTCAACAAAGTTAAAAGCGAAACTGTCGGAATCCAACTCCCAAAGGATAGGCATAAATGGAAAGGTGGTGGAATCAGAAATATATCTGAGGAGACTCTCGATATTTGGGATGCGTTCACATGGAATGTACCCAAGTTTGAGAATCGTATCATCTTTCCAATCCGTGATATTCGAGGAAAGACAGTGGCTCTGATAGGTAGAAGTCTGGATGATTTTAGTCAGCAGAAGTATTATATCTATCCCAATGGGGTAGAAATGCCATTCTGTCCAGCAAAGGTAAAACCTATACAGAATAGAGTTATATTGGTGGAGGGCATATTTGATGCTCTTAACCTTTGGGACAAAGGTCTCAAAAATACTGTGTGCACATTTGGCACACAACAAGTGAATTGGGTCAAACTAAGTCTACTGAAACTTCAAGGAGTTCAAGGTTTAGATATTATGTTTGACGGGGATGAGGCGGGAATAAAAGCTGCTGAACAAGCAAAAGGTTTAGCAGAGAAACTAGAGTTAAGTGCTAGAGTAGTAAAACTAAGGGATAATATAGACCCAGGCAACTTAACTAAACCAGAAATAGAAAGATTAAAGGAAAAATTATATGGCTAATGTAGCAATCATAGAAAAAACAATGTCAAGTACTAATTATGATAAGTACTTTGACTTTAAGCATGATAGATATGCACTGTGTTCAGATAGTTCAAAACAGAAAATTTTGAAAAGAGATGTTGATATCGAAATCGATATCGATGCGTACGATTGGCTGATTCTAGTAGGTTCAGAGCCTTTCAAAAACTTTACGAGAAAGACATCAATAACAGAGTACAATGGAAAAATTGTTGATGATAAGTTTTTGGCTTTGATAAACCCTGCTATGATTAAGTTCAGACCAGAGGCAAAGAAGTCGTTCGAGGAAGCCGTTGAGAGTATATCAGGATTCGTAAGCGGAGAATTAGTACAAAAATCGCTAGGCGAAGATAGATGTTATGGTATACAAGACAGTGAAGAACTGCATAAGTATTTACAAGACGCACTAGACCATCCAAATGATTTTATCGGACTTGACTCCGAGACATCAGCATTATATTGTAGAGATGGCTATATGCTAGGTTTTTCTATGTCTTACAAAAGAGAACATGGTGTATATGTAGATTGTGAGTGTATAGACGAAAAAGCAGAACAAATGATGCAAGAACTATTCAACAAGAAACGAGTAGTATTTCATAACAGTAAGTTTGACTTGCAGTGGTTTGAATATCATTTCAACTTTGAGTTTCCTCACTTTGAAGATACTATGCTTATGCACTATATGTTCGATGAAAACCCTGGTACTCATGGTCTGAAAACACTTGCTATCAAGCACACAGACTATGGTGACTATGAAGCAGAACTTGACACATGGATTAAAGATTATCTGAAACGCACAGGAATACTTAAAGCAAGTTTCAGTTATGACTTAGTACCATTTGAAGTTATGAAAAACTATGCCGCAATGGATGCGATAGTTACATTCTTATTGTTTGAAAAATTTGAAAAAGCAATACTAAAAAATGAGAAACTATATTGGGTATATAAGAATCTTCTCATAGAAGGAGTAAGATTTCTAAAAGATGTAGAGTCTAACGGTGTGCCTTTTGACCTTACTCGACTAGAGTTTGGGCAGAAGCGTATGCAAGAAGATATTGATACAGCTGTAGCAGCTCTGCAAGAATACCCTGAAGTAAAGGCATTTATCAAAGCAAATGGCGGATTTAATCCTAACTCAACAGTTCAGCTAAGAAGCCTATTGTTTGATTATATAGGCTTAGCCCCAACGGGTAAGAAAACGGGTGCAGGTGCTGACAGTACTGATGCGGAAGTATTGGGTATGTTAGCAGAAGAACACGAAGTACCTAAACATATTCTTGAAATACGACAGAAAGTAAAAATCAAGAATACATATCTTGATAAAATTATACCGAATCTTGATAGAGATGGAAGACTAAGAACAAACTTCAATCTACACGGCACAACATCAGGTCGTCTATCATCTAGTGGTAAACTAAACATGCAACAGCTTCCCAGAGATAACCCCACAGTTAAGGGTTGTATCAAGGCAAAGGCGGGTCATAAGATAGTTGCCATGGACTTAACAACAGCAGAAGTATATTGTGCGGCAGTACTTTCAAACGACAAAGGTCTACAGAAAGTGTTTGCAGACGGTGGTAACTTCCATAGTACGATTGCGAAACAAGTGTTCAGACTTCCTTGTGAAGTTGACCAAGTCGCAGAAGTCTATGGAGATAAGCGTCAACAAGCTAAAGCTGTTACATTCGGTATCATGTATGGAGCTGGCCCGAAGAAGATTAGTGAACAGGTTACTAAAGATAGTGGCTCAGAGTTCACAATGATAGAAGCTCAACATGTTATCAAAGATTATTTTGAAGCGTTCCCTAACTTGCGAAGATGGTTGAATGATATGCAGAAGTTCATTCAAGCAAATGGTTTCATCTATTCTCATTTCGGAAGAAAGAGAAGATTACCAAATGTATTCTCGCAAGACAAGGGAATCGCCGCTCACGAAGTAAGGTCTGGAGTTAATGCACTTGTACAGTCTGTATCATCTGACATCAATCTACTTGGTGCGATAGATACACAGAAATACATACGCAAGACTGGTATGAAAGCAAAGATCTTTGCTCTTGTGCATGACTCCATACTTGCGGAAGTACCCGAAGATGAAATAGAACTCTATAGTGCAAAACTGAAAGAGTTTATTCAAAAAGATAGAGGACTATCAATACCTGGTGCTCCTATTGGTTGTGACTTTGATGTCGCAGATGACTACAGTTTAGGGAAGTTTAATAAACTTTATGGCTTATGAGTTTAGTTACAGTAATAAAACATTATGATGAATTAACAACTGATGAACTTTATAGAGTTATACAGTTACGAATACAAGGTTTTATAGTAAGAAATGGAACTTGCTATCAAGACCTAGAAGCATACTATGATAAAGAGCAGTGGTATATGATGACATATGATACTGTTCTAGGAATAGAGCCACAACTTATGGTCGGAGTCAATGCTTTGTGTACGAATAAAGTATTCACAGGGGATGATGGTACAGAGTATCGTTATCCTGCGTTTCGTAGACAAGCATGGGAAGACTCTTATAAAGGCGGAGCCTCTACATATGATTTAAATAAAGGTAGAGATTTCTGTAGAAAACAATTCGGTAGTCCGAATATGATGTGTGAAATAACATATGAACCAGGTAGGCAAGTATTCCTTAATTTTGGAATGAAAGAGGTAGGAACAAATGTAGACTCAGCGGGAAGAAAGAACTGGGTCTTTGTGTATGAAGAATGAAAGTATTAATATTTGGTCAGTCTGGAGCTGGCAAAACAACACTATGTAGAAACATAGTACAACGCATGGGCGACAGAGTCGTTCACATAAACGCAGACCAAGTGCGTGAAGAAGCTAACGACTGGGATTTCTCAGAAGCAGGTCGTTGGAGACAGTTTAGAAGAATGGTAAATAAGGCAAATGCTGTATCAGAAAGCGGTAAGATTGCCTTAGTTGATTTTATATGTCCGTATAAGTCAGGTAGAGAACAGTTTGAAGCTGACCTGACTATTTTTATGTCTACAGTAGTAAAGAGTAAGTATAAAGATACTAACAAAATATTTGAATGGCCACACTGGACTGAGTATGATTTCGATATACATGAGTGGGATGACGATGACCCTGTTGATGTATGTTGGAGCATAGGTCAAAGATTATGGAAAGATGAAAAACCTACAGTACAAATGCTAGGTAGATGGCAACCTTGGCATAACGGACATCAAGCATTGTTAGAAAGATGTTTACAAAAAGAAGAACAAGTAGAAATACAAATTAGAAGTATGGAGTGGAGTAAAGATAATCCCTATTCCGCTCATGAAGTAAAACAGAATTTAAGAGATAAACTAGCATATTTAGCTGGTAAAGTATCAATATCTATTGTACCTAACATAGTAAACATTACATATGGTAGAAAAGTAGGTTACAAGATAGAGCAGGAACATTTTGAGAAAGAAATTGAAGATATTAGCGCCACGAAAATACGAAATAATACAACCGATTTGGTTTGAGCCAGATAGAGAGTATTTATTAGACATTGTATCTAAATTAGAGTGGAACCAGTATGTGCATAAAAATGGTAAAAGAATAGATAATTACAAGTTTGCACACTATCATGATGACCAACTAGAAGGTTTTATTGAAACAATGCCATTTCTTCGTAAATGTAAGTGGCGCAGTAGTTTTGTAAGGATAACAGGAAGTGAGTTAGAGTGGCATACTGATAAGAATAATAAATGCGCTATCATTTGGGGATTAAAAGGTTGGAAAGATTCTTGTACTTATTTCAATCCTGGTCGCATAGATGGTGGCAGAGCAGAAAACTATCGTAAATGGGTGTATAAAGACGCAATTATGGACACTACAGTATTACACAAAGTTAAGTTAAATAGTGGTGAAAAGATAATCTATAAAATATCAATTATGGATAAAGACTTTCAATGGTTATGCACTGAGTGGGCTAAAGCATATAAAGGATTTAAACTGTGATAAGATTTCCTATTTATATTCTGAGTGAAGAACCTGAAGAAATAGATGGACTGGTTATAATAGGTGACCAAGTAGTTGATGATAAAAATATGTCTGGAGAAACACTAGGTATGCGAAGACTACAAACACCTATGAAAAGTATATATCCACTACGATATCAAGTAGATGATGAAGTAGGTATGATGAAACATAGAGGAAAACATTTCATAGATACTAATGGAATATATTGGTATAATGAAAAGACAGAAACAGCAACTCTTAAATATCATAAAATAAGAAAAGTGGAAAAGAAAGAAGTAGCCACAGTAATATGGCTAAAAAATGTTCCTTTTCCATTTATAGAGGCTAGACCTCCTGATAGTACTAATACATGGGCAGGAGTTCTATATAAAAAAGGAATACCATGGAAAATTTGGGAATACTGTGAGGAGCAGAAAAAAGACACATGGAGGAAAATTTAGTAATACTCTACAAGGCAATCACTTGGAGAATATTAGCAACACTAATAACATTTTTAATCGCTTGGGCAATACTTGGCAAAATCGAGTATGCGGCAGGCATAGCCTGGCTTGATATGTTAATCAAGCTAGTAGCGTATATGGGGCATGAAAAATTATGGTTATCGATATCGAGAAACTCAAAAGTAAATTAGAAAAGAATATAGTATTAATCACATTTGAAAGTTTAAAATCTAGGAAAGTATATGATAGAGAGTATACTTTATGTGATAAATATTGCAATATGCCTATTCATATAAAAAAGCAATCAGGAGATAAACTTATCTGCTATGATGTAGAATTTCAGAAATGGGAAGATTTACAGATTGATACAATAAAGGAATTTAAAGTAGTACAATGAAAACAATAGCGTACTATACACCAAATTATGACGAAGTAATTAAACGACTATGTGAATCATCTAAAAAGTTTGAAACAGAATTAGAAATATCTTTATGGGAACAACGAGGGAGTTGGGAAGAAAACTGTGGTATAAAACCAGAGTTTATTTACGAGATGATGAATGAACATCAGTGCGATTTATTTTATGTAGATGCAGATTCAGAATGGATAGAAAAACCAGACTTTTCTGAATTTAAAGGGGAACACAGATTAATAGTAGGATGTGAACAGATACACCCTCCAAAATGGGAAATAATAACGAGTGCAATGTTTATTCCATATAATGAAATGACACTAACAATTATGAAAGGTTGGATGCGTCATTGCCAGAATAATCCTAAAGAGTGGGACCAAATAATGTTAGCGGAACTACTAAACAAGTTAACAGAAAAACAGTGGGGAAGGTTAGATAGTAAATATATAGGTATAGATACAGACAACTGTATATTAAAACAACATCAAGCAAGTAGAGAATATAAAAATGGTTCTAATAATTTCTAGTTTTCTTAGTAAAAAAGAATGTCAGTTTTGGAAAGACTATTGTGTGTATGCAAATAATAATGATACACTAGAAGTTGGACTAAAGACAGCAGGAGAACATAAAAAGGTTAATAGAAATTATTATACTATAAGAACTCCTTTTAAATTTATGGATGAAGTAAAAAAGATTGCAGAAAAAAATTGGAAACAAAAGTTAAATTTTCAACAAAATTCATATGGACATATTATGCACTACAGGAAAATAGGACAGGGATTGGAGTGGCACGCAGAGCCTAAGATATCAACAGTGTCTGTCTCAATTAATCTATCGAATGAAGATGAATATAAAGGTGCAGAGTTTGAAATAAAAGGTCATAAGTTAGATTTAAAACAAGGGGACGCAATATTCTACGACAGTAGTTTATTGCATAGAGTAACTCCACTATTACATGGACATAAAAAGAGTCTTGTAATGTGGTTAAAATAGAGAAATGAAAGTTATAACATATTACACAGAAAATTATAAGACAATTGTAAAACCTTTACTAGAATCTTTAGAAAAGTTTGAGTTGTCTTACTTTGCAAAAGAGTATGCAAATAAAGGCACATGGGAAGAAAATTGTGCAATAAAACCTTTCTTTATACAAGAGTGTTTAGAAAAGTTTGATGAAGATTTATTATGGATTGATGCAGATGCTGAAGTGGTACAACAATTGCCTTTAGAGATACTTCCTACAGATGGAAAAATGATGCTCCATATTCTATCGTGGAGAGAAGCTCCCCTAGGTCAGTTGATAAAGGAACTTATAAGTAATGTTATATTTATTCCAAACAATGATTTTAATAAACAGATCGTAAATGAGTGGTGCCAACACCAAGAAAATAATCCTATGAAATGGGATCAGATAACACTCACAGAAGTATTAAATAAATACAACGATTATACGATTCATACTTTTCCAATAGGGTGGGCTTACATAGATAAATATTACAAGCAGTTTAATCCTGATATTTACATAGTTCAAAAACAAATTAGTAATGAGACAAAAGAAACTTTTCAGGAGGAAATATAAATGTGCGGATTTGTAGTAACAACTAGAGTAAAAGATATAGAACTTCTAACACAACAACAAAAGTTTAGAGGCCCGACAGATACAGGTTATGCTAGTAATGGTAAACTTGCGTTCGGGCATGTATTACTAGATGTAAATGGAGAGCATCAACTACAGCCTTACAAAACTAAAAAAGGTAATATACTAGTGTTTAATGGAGAAATGTATGATTCAAATATACCGAATGATACAGCATTTTTAGGAAATGGATTAGATATGTATGGTTATCAATTTATTAGTAATACAGATTGGCATGGGTCTTTTGCGTATTATAAACCTAAGGAAAATAAATTAATTGTAGCTAGAGATCACTTTGGAGCAAAACCTTTATGGATTTATAAGAAAGGAAAAGAAATAACAGTAACAACTAGTTTAAGAAGTATAACCTGGAAAAAATTTAATGATAAAATGAGAAATCATTATATGGCCAACCCTTTATGGCTTGGTACATCTAATCCTTGGTTAGATGTAATCAAAGTTCCCCCAGGTTCAATATATACACTGAATTTAGAAACAGGTGGTATAATTCTAAAAAATATGTGGAGAAACTTCAGGATAGGCACAGATAAAATAGACTTTGATGAATTTAAAGAAAGACTAATTACAAGTGTAAGAAAGGTTGCTAAAAATAAACAGAAAACTGCATTATTTCTTAGTGGAGGCTTAGACAGTACTTGTGCATTAGGAATACTAAAAGAGTGTGATTTGGATTTAACTGCTTACATATGTGATTATGAAAAGGGCGGACATAAGTTTCATGACCATAATGCTTTTAGAGAAGAGTCCAAGATGGCAAAGAAAACTTGTGAAGAATGGGATGTAGATTACAAAGTTGTAAAATTACACCATGATTCTGTAACTCACTATGATAGATTATGGTTAAACGCTACTCACTACCCATGGGTTGATATGAATAGACGAGCCCCTAGATTTGCATTATGCAAAGCAGCAAGTCTAGATGGGTGTAAAGTAGTTTTAACTGGCGATAGTGCAGATGAATTATTTACAGGATATCAACACCACGATAGATATTATGATGATAAGTACAATAAAGAAACTATAGAAATATTTGCTAGTAGACAAAAATGGATACCAAAAGAGATATTTCATAAAACTGATTGGAAGAATAATGCTCTATGGTATGATTTAGTATGTACATCAGAACAAAATATACTAACAACTGACCAAACCGCAGGAATGTGGGGAATGGAAAGTAGACCAGTATTCTTATCTCAAAGTTTTGTGAGATATATATTAAGGATAGGTAGTGAAATAAAATTCAAAACACACCCTGATTATAACTTAGGTACATACAAATATCTATTGAGAGAAGTAATGAGAGACTATCTTCCAAAGCATGTTCGTTCAAGAAAAAAGAAAGTAGGTTGGTCATCCCCTTGGGACAATAATCATAAAGAGCTGACTAGATTGTGGAAGCTACAAGATTTGGAATATATCTCAAATCTATGAAGGCAGTATACTCTAACAGAATCTATCTCTCAGTAGATAGTAAATTAAGTTCGGATATTGAAAAGGAGCTTACATATACAATTGCTCCTCGTATTCCAACTGACCCACCTATTGTATTCAAAACAATACGATGGATAAAAGATGGGTTAATTTCTATACCAGTTGGTAGAGAAGATTTAGTACCTGCTGATTATGAGATAGTCGACAAACGAGTAACCTCGCCAGTTGAACTACCTGACTTTGCGTTTACTTTAAGACCTTCCCAACAGAAGGTGCATGATGAAGTAGATGACAATGCTATAGTTAACGCATGGGTAAGTTGGGGCAAGACAATAACGGCTCTAGCTATAGCCAAAAAGTTAGGTCAGAAAACATTAGTTGTTACCCACACAACTAACTTAAGAAATCAGTGGGAAAAAGATGTGCAAAAATGCTTTGGAATACAAGCAGGCAGAATCGGGTCAGGTAGCTTTGATACTTCGTCCCCAATCGTCTGCGGTAATATTCAAAGTTTGTACAGAAAAATGGACGACATCAAACAAGTTTTTGGAACTCTGATTCTAGACGAGATGCACCATGTTAGTAGTCCAACTTTTACACGAATAGTAGACGAAATGCCTGCTCGTTATAAGATTGGTCTAACAGGAACTCTCGAAAGAAAAGATGGACGCCATGTGGTTTTTCGCGATTATTTTGGTCACAATGTAATGAAACCACCAAAAGAAAATTATATGACTCCTAAGATTCATGTAATTAAGTCCGAGATACGCTTCCTTGATGGTGCGTATACACCTTGGGCGGAACGAATAAATCACCTTGCATATAATGAAGAATATGTTCATAGTGTAAGTATGATTGCGGCTAAGTATGCTGCAGAGGGACACAAAGTTTTAGTTGTGTCTGATAGAGTGGCTTTTCTTAAAGCCTGTGCTAACCTCTGTGGTGACAAAGCAGTTTCCATAACAGGAGATATGGAGTTTGCTGAACGAGATAAAGTTATGAATCAAATAAGAAAAGATAAAAATATTTTATTTGGAACACAAGCAATTTTTTCAGAAGGCATATCGTTAAATGATTTAAGTTGTTTAGTATTAGGCACACCAATAAATAATGAGCCATTACTAACACAGCTTATTGGTAGAGTAATTAGAGAAAAAGAAGGAAAACAACAACCTGTGGTTGTAGACATTCATCTCAAAGGTAAAACGGCAGCCCGTCAAGCAAATGCAAGATTGGGCTACTATATGAAACAAGATTACGAGGTAAATATACTATAATGGAAAAGAAAGAAATAAAATTAAACATAGAGGGGATGCAGAAGAATAAAGTCTTTTTAGCGACTCCTATGTATGGTGGTATGTGCCATGGACTCTACACTAAGTCTTTAATGGACACAACTGCGGTATGTATGAATCATGGACTTCATTTACAAATTTATTATATGTTTAATGAAAGTTTAATTACTCGTGCTAGAAATTACTGTGTTGCAAACTTCTTAAAAAGTGATTGTGACTATTTATTTTTTGTAGATAGTGATATAGCTTGGGGTGCAATGGATGTAATGTATATGTGGCATTTACTAACTGAAAATCCTGATATAAAAGTATTTTGTGGGCTGTATCCAAAGAAAACTATTGCTTGGGAAAAAGTATTACATGCAGCTAAAAGCGGTATGTATGATGAAAACCCAAGAGCATTAGAAAAGGTTGCAGGGGATATGGTATTTAACCCATTACCACACGAGTACCCAAATGGACAAGCTCCAATTTACGAACCAGTAAAAATTAAAGAGGGTGCTACAGGATTTATGTTTATTCATAGGTCAGTATTTGAAGAATACGATAAACACCACCCTGAAAGATTATATACTCCAGACCATATTAGAGAAGGAGAATTTGCAGATGGTGAAAAAATAATGGCATACTTTGATTGTATTATTAATGACCAAAATAGATATCTTTCAGAAGATTATATGTTTTCAGAAACTGTAAGAGGTTTTGGTATTGATATATGGGCATTACCTATGATAGAATTAATGCACTGTGGTAGTCACATTTTTCAAGGTAAACTGATTGATATGGCTATGGCAGGAGTACACGCTACCATGGATCCAAAAGATATTGAGAAGATGAGACAGAAAGCGGGAACCGATGGCGAACTATCAAGTGCGCCTAACCCAGGAACTTTAGATGGTACTATACCTGAGAAAAATAGTTCTTGACACGAGTTTAAAATTTTGTTATAATATGTTGTTATTTGATTGGAATAAGATTGTAAAAGTAAGCAAAGGAAATGTTGGTGACATCATTCAGATCCTTCGTATAATTACTTACAAGATTAAACCTAAAAACTATTATGACAAAACATTTAAGTTTTACAAGTACAAGTTCGGTGGCAAAAGTTATATCTTAAATCCTAAAGATTTACTGGAGCACGGACGGGCATTTAGTGATAAAGAGGTAGCGGAGTATGCAGGTGTCGCATCATTCCGCAACTATCATGAATATGTCAATACAAAAGACACCACATTGGATTATCTGGTATGTCCAGTATCAGATGAAATTATAACTAATAACAGACTGCTTGAACTAAAAGATGGAAGGATACACTTTATGTTCGAGGAGACATGGAGAAATTAAAATGGCAATTGGATTCAACCAAACCAAGGGCTCAGCCCAAAAAGAAAAAATCGAAACCTATAACTATGCAGGTAAAGAAGACCATCATGTAAGACTTGTTGGTGACTTATTACCTAGATATGTCTATTGGATTAAAGGAGAGAATGGCAAAAACATTCCTATGGAGTGTTTATCTTTTGACAGAAACTCCGAAACTTTCAACAATGTAGAACATGACCATGTTCGCGACTTTTATCCAGACCTTAAATGTGGATGGTCATACGCCGTCCAGTGCATTGACTACACTGATAAAACTGTAAAAGTTCTTAATCTAAAAAGAAAATTGTTCGACCAAGTTATAGTCGCCATGGAAGAGTTGGGAGACCCAACAGACCCAGTCACAGGATATGATATCCATTTCAAAAGAAAGAAGACTGGCCCACAGGTGTTTAATGTCGAATATCAATTACAAGTTCTTAAGTGCAAACCAAGAGAACTAGAGGACTGGGAGAAAGATTTAGTGGCTAATTTAAAGTCAATGGATGATGTTCTACCTAGACCAACTGCTGATGCACAGTTAGAACTTCTTAGAAGAATCAATGATTCAGGAAGTGATACTCCAGATGAAGTATCAGAGGAGTTTGATGTATCATGATAGGGGTAGGTGAGAAGTTTCCCGCATTTGATTTGCAGGGAGTGAATCAGTTGAACGAGTTTGTAAAGGTTTCAGTACATGAAAACTATCAACCAACTAAACACGACTATACAGTAGTTTACTTCTACCCTAAAGACTTTACTTTTATTTGTCCTACTGAAATTTCTGGTATGGATATATTAGTAGAAGAAGCTAATGTTATAGGTATTAGTGGTGACAATGAGTTCTGTAAATTAGCTTGGAAACAAGACAACGACCTCATTGGTAATATACAACACTCACTAGCTGCAGATTGTGGACTAGGACTATCTCATAAACTAGGAATAGTAAATGAGGCAGAGGGTGTATGTTACAGAGCTACTTACATTATTGACAAAGATAACATAGTTCAACATGTAAGTGTGAACGCACTTGACACTGGTAGAAATGCTAATGAAGTTCTTAGAACTTTACAGGCTATTAAAGCTGGTGGATTAACAGGTTGTGAATGGCAACCAGGAGAAGATTTCGTAGGATGATTTTATTTACAGCAGACTGGCATATTAAATTAGGACAAAAGAATGTACCCGTTCCTTGGGCGTGTAGTAGATATCAAATGTTCTTTGAGCAAGTGCAGGACGCTATAGATGAACACGGAGTTACTCTACATATCATTGGCGGGGACTTGTTTGACCGAGTCCCCTCAATGGATGAACTTACTCTGTATTTTGACTTTGTTAAGAACACTAAAGTAAGAACAATAATCTATGACGGCAACCACGAAGCTACTAAAAAGAATCATACATTCTTTAGTAATTTAATTCGTGCCACTAATAGTATAAATCCTCTAGTAGAAGTTATAACAGAAACTTATTATGAGGATAATTGGGCGATTCTTCCCTATGCAGATTTGCACAAAAAGAATCACATAGAAGGCATCAATGCAGATGTCTTATTTACTCATGTTCGTGGTGAGATACCACCTCATGTAGTACCAGAGGTAGATTTGGAAAGATTTAACAAGTTTAGAACGGTTTTTGCTGGTGACTTACATGCTCACGAGAATACTCAACGAAATATTGTGTACCCAGGAAGCCCAATGACTACTTCTTTTCATAGAAACGAAGTCCAAACGGGGTATCTAATTATTGATGATAACTTTGATTGGACATGGCATAAGTTTGACCTACCACAACTTATTCGTAAGACTGTGGAAGACCCAAATGAAATGGTGCAAACAGAGTTTCACCATACTATCTATGAATTAGAAGGAGATGTGCAAGATTTAGCACAGGTTAAAAACTCCGATTTACTTGATAAGAAAGTCGTCAGACGAGAAACAGAAGCTAGACTAAATTTAAGTAGTGAAATGTCTATTGCTGATGAATTAATTATATATCTAAAAGAGATACTATCTCTTGATGATGAAAAAACTAAAAAATTAATGGGAGTATTTAATGATTATTCTACAAAAACTAACCTGGGATAATTGCTTCTCGTATGGGGCAAATAATGAGTTGGACTTATCAAAAGACACACTCACACAATTAGTTGGAACAAATGGTGTAGGTAAATCTTCTATACCTTTAATATTAGAAGAAATACTATTCAATAAAAATAGTAAAAATGTAAAGAAAGCGGATATAGCAAATAGATATGTTAACAAAGGATACGATATTAGCCTTGAGTTTAGTGTTGACGCTGACGTATATAACATTACTGTTGTACGGCGTACAAACCTCAAGTGTAAATTAACTAAAAATGGAGAAGATATTTCTTCACATACAGCGTCAAATACTTATAAGACACTAGGAGAAATTCTTGGAATTGACTTTAAGACTTTTTCACAGTTAGTTTATCAAAATACTAATGCGTCTTTACAGTTCCTAACAGCGACAGACACAAACAGGAAAAAATTCTTGATTGACCTCTTGAAACTAGACGAGTATGTCGCATTCTTTGAAACTTTCAAAGAAGCAGTAAGGGTAAATTCTATTGAAGTTACAACTATCAATGCAAAAATATCAACTATTGCAAAATGGTTGGAAGACAATTTTCTCGAAGATAGTTCCATACTTTCGAAAATGGATTTACCATTTTACTCGGAAGAAGATGAGAACTCTTTGCGTTCACTATTAGTAGAACTTGAAAATATCACCGAGAAAAACAAAAAAATAAATCTTAATAATCAACTTAAAAAGCAGTTAAATGATATTGATTTGCATGAGTATAAAAGATTATTGGCAGAACATCCTAAGGAAGTTGAAACCAGAAGCTATGTAGAATCAATCGCAACTTGGAAATCAGAACAAACTCACGAACAGGCTATGTTAACTAAATACGAAGCCCTAGCGGGTATACCTGACGCTACTTGCCCTACATGTGAGGGAGAGATAGACCAATCTTTTGTAGCAAATATGGTTAAAGAACATAGTGAAAGAGTTAAAAACTGCCAAAAGTTTGCACGAGAGGTGCAAGAGAAGTTAACGGAAGCGGAGAAAAACAATGCGGTATATAGGACAGCAAAAAGAGAAATCAAGGATTGGGAAGACCTCTACAGGAGTATCGACCATGAACTCTCTACATCAGTCCTCAATGAAGATGACCTTCAAGAAAAGATTAGAGGGCTTCGTGAAAACATTGCCTCTGCTAAATCGGCTCTTCAAGAGGTAATTGAAGAAAATGAAAAGAGAGAAAGACATAACACCAGAATTGGAATTATACTTGAACAGACTGGGGAATTTCAAAGTCAACTTGATAAACTTGAATCTGAATTATCAGCTAAAGAAGAACACTTGGCGTCACTTGAAACGCTTAAGAAAGCATTTTCTACCAACGGATTACTGGCGTATAAGATAGAAAGTCTTGTCAAAGAGTTAGAAGTAATGACTAATGACTACTTAGCAGAATTTTCTGATGGTAGATTTAGTATAAATTTCGTTGTAACAAACGATAAACTAAATGTAGAAGTATCTGATAATGGTAACATTATTGATATTTTAGCCCTCTCTAGTGGTGAACTAGCGAGAGTAAATATTGCGACATTAGTTGCAATACGAAAACTTATGACTTCAATTAGTAGAAGTCAAATTAATGTACTTTTCTTAGACGAGGTTAACCAAGCCTTAGACGAGCAAGGTAAAGAAAAAGTAGTGGAAGTCCTGCTAAAAGAAGAAAATCTAAATACATATTTAGTATCTCATGGTTGGACACACCCATTACTTGAAAAAATAGAAATAGTAAAAGAAGATAATATATCGAGGTTAGATTAATGATAGTAGAAATTTATAGTATACCAAACTGTCCATACTGTAGCAAAGCAAAAATGCTTGCAGAAAACCATAATGCAGTACATGAAACAGTTTACAAAATGATGGGCGAAGAATTTCAAGCAGCAGATGTACGGGAGTTATTCCCAACTGCTAGGACTTTCCCGCAGATTATTGTAGACGGTGAAAGTATTGGAGGTTATACAGAACTGGAGAAGTTACTTAGTGGTAAATAGTAGACGAAAAGGGCATGACGCAGAACTCAAGTGTGCGGCTATGCTTACTAGAATTACACAACTTGATTTTACGCAAACACCAGGAAGTGGTTCAGGTGCCATAAAAGGAGACCTATATGTTCCACATAAACATAACTTGTTTACCATAGAAGTTAAACATTATAAAGATATGGGATTCAATCACAAAATATTTACTCAAAAGAGTAATGTATTTGTTAAGTGGTGGTCTAAACTTTGTAAACAAGCAGAATTTATGGAACAAGAACCACTCCTATTTTTTAAGGAAAACCACTCACAGTGGTATGTGGCAACGACAAGAAAGCCACTATATAAAAAACATATGTATATTAACTGGCTAGGGTGCTATGTTACCTTTGCCGAACAATTTTTAGAAACACAAAATATAAGGTTTACAAATGGCAATACAGTTTACGAACCATGGAAAGCCGATCCCGAATGGGAACTTGTTGATTGTTGATGGACTCAATCTAGCTTTTCGATGGAAACATCAAGGACGCAACGACTTCGAACATGATTATGTAAGAACAGTTCAATCCTTGGCAAAGTCCTATAACTGTGGAGAGATAGTCGTGTTAGGCGATGGCGGTAGTAATTATCGTAAAGAAATCTATCCAGAGTACAAAGCAAATCGTAAAGAACGATATGCAGAACAAACTCCTGAAGAAGCAAAAGAGTTTGAAATGTTCCTTGCAGAGTTTAGTACTACAATGACTAATCTTAAAAGCAAAGGATATCTTACTCTAAAGTATGCAGGAGTAGAAGCTGATGATATAGCAGCTCTTATCTGTCAAAACAGAGAGGAGTTAGGTCTTGATGAGATTTGGCTAATATCATCAGATAAAGACTGGGATTTACTAGTTGACCCAAAAATTAGTCGTTTTTCGACTGTAACTAGAAAAGAAACAACAGTTCATAACTGGGATGAACATTATGACTTTGACCCTGAGTACTTTCTTACTTATAAGTGCTTAACAGGAGATAAAGGCGACAATGTTCCAGGAGTTGATGGAGTTGGCCCAAAGCGTGCCACTCAGTTAATCGAACAGTATGGAGATGTGTTTGATATTATGGCGAGTTTGCCACTTGATGGAAAGTACAAATATATTCAGAACTTAAATGAGTTTGGAGTAGATGGACTTGAAACAGGTGTACAACTCATGGATTTAACTTATGATGTCGAAGGCGCAGTACTTGGGCACGGACAAGAAATTATAGGATTGGTGGAAAATTATGTCAGTGAAGATAGATTATAGTAGAGATAGTCTTTTAGATGATTTTGCTCACGCAACACTAAAAGACCGATATATGATACCTGGTGAAACTTCACCACAGGAAGCTTTTGCTCGTGCAGCGGAGTGCTTTGCAGATGATGATGACCATGCACAAAGATTATATGACTATGTTAGTAATCTATGGTTTATGTTTGCAACTCCTGTGTTATCAAATGGTGGTACTCGTAGAGGATTACCAATTAGTTGTTTCTTAAATTATGTTGATGATAGTAGAGAAGGTATTACTGAGCACTTTACAGAAAATGCTTTCTTATCATCATTTGGAGGTGGTATCGGTGGCTCATGGTCAGATGTTCGTTCATCAGGAACTAAAACATCAAAAGGCTCTGAGTCTACAGGTGTCATACCTTTTGTAAAAGTTGTAGATGCAGAAATGTTAGCATTTAGTCAGGGTGTGACAAGACGGGGTTCATACGCTGGTTATCTACACATCTCCCACCCCGAAGTTGAGGAGTTTCTAGATGTTCGTAAGCCTACTGGCGGGGATACTAATAGGAAGTGTCTTAATCTACATCATGGGGTTGTGGTTTCTGACGATTTTATGGAACTTATCCATAACGCCACTAGAAGTCCTAACTTTGACGACAGTTGGCCTCTTATCGATCCTCATAGCAAAATGGTTATTAAAACTGTTTCTGCTAGGGCTCTTTGGGTTAAAATTTTACAGAACAGAATGGAAACAGGAGAACCCTACATCATGTTCGAGGACGCCGTCAATAATGAGTTACCAGACTTTCAGAAGCGAAAAGGATTAAGAGTACACCACTCTAATCTATGTAGTGAGATAACTCTTGCTACAGATGAAGAGAGAACAGCAGTCTGTTGTTTATCCTCGGTAAATTTAGAATATTATGACGAGTGGAAAAACCACGGGTCATTCATACCTGACTTGATTAGAATGTTGGATAATGTATTAGAGTACTTTATTAATCATGCACCAAGTCAGTTAGAAAAAGCAAAGTTCAGTGCGTATAGGGAGAGAAGTATTGGACTTGGAGCAATGGGTTTTCATGCCTATTTGCAACGAAATGATATACCATTCGAAAGTGGTCTAGCAGGTGGTGTTAATCATGATATGTTCAAACATATAAAAACACAAGCAGACCAAACAACGAGAGAACTAGCAATAGAAAGAGGTGCATGTCCTGACGATGATACAGCTTCAGTTAGAAATGCACACTTACTGGCAATAGCGCCTAATGCAAGTTCAAGTATTTTATGCGGTAACACTTCTCCAAGTATTGAACCTTTTAGAGCAAACGCTTATACTCAGAAAACTAAAACTGGAAGTAATCTTGTTAAGAATAAATATCTTGACATTATACTTCGAGATAAAGCTAACAGCGAAGAAGAGTATGCAGAATACTGGAGAAGTATAGTTGCTAACAAAGGTAGTGTACAACATTTAGATTTAGAAGATTGGCAAAAAGATGTTTTCAAAACAGCAGTAGAAATCAATCAATCTTGGGTTGTAGAACACGCCTCAGTAAGACAGCAGTTTATTTGTCAAAGTCAGAGTGTAAATCTATTTTTTCCACCTGATGTAAACAAAGCAGATTTACACAATGTCCATATGTTAGCATGGGCAAAAAACTTAAAAACACTTTATTATTTACGAAGTGAAGCTATCAGCAGAGCTGATAATGTAACTTCACAAGCTAAACGCGAGATAATCTTTGAACAAGCAGATTGTCTAAGTTGCGAGGGATAAATGGCAAACTTACTAGAAGAAAGAGAATATTATAAACCGTTTGATTACGGGTGGGCATTTGAAGCCTACAAAAAACAACAACAAATGCATTGGATGCCTGAAGAAGTAACTATGGCAGATGATATTAAAGACTACAATCAGAATCTTACAGAGGATAATAGAAAGTTAGTAGATAACATATTTAGATTTTTTACACAAGCAGATGTGGATGTCTGCTGTGGATATGCTAAACATTATCTACCTACTTTTAAAGCACCAGAAGTAAGAATGATGTTAGTATCGTTTGCAGCTATGGAAGCAGTACACCAAGATGCATATTCATCTTTGTTAGAAACACTAGGTAAATCCGAGGATATCTACAAAGAATTTATGGATATACAAGAGATGGTAGAGAAGCATGAATATCTATCTGACTTCAATATGAAAACACCACATGATATTGCAAAAACACTTGCAGTATACAGTGGGTTTACAGAAGGAGTTCAGTTGTTTTCATCTTTTGCCATACTATTGAACTATCCAAGACACAACCTAATGAAAGGTATGGGGCAGATTGTAACATGGAGTATTCGTGATGAAACTTTACATGTAGAATCCGTTTCAAGACTTTTTAGAGAGTTTGTTGCAGAGAATCCTGAAATATGGACAGATAAACTGAAATATGAGATATATTGCGCAGCGGAACGCGTTGTTGAATTAGAAGATAAATTTATTGATGTTTGTTTTGATAAAGCAGACATCCCTGATTTGACAGCAAAAGAAGTGAAAGAATACATAAGATACATCGCCGATAGACGATTACTCGGTCTTGGTATGAAAGCAATATTTCATAGTACAGTTAATCCACTTCCATGGATTGATATGCAGGTAAACGCAGTTGAGCATACCAACTTTTTTGAAAACCGTGCTACCGAGTATGCTAAGGCTAGTACACAAGGCAATTGGCAGGATATATTTAAATGAGTACAATTACAATAGATGGAATCGAACATGATTCCGATAGCTTTGACAAAGACCAAAAAGCTTTACATAATGCTATAAATTACTGTGATGCTAAATTAGCTGACCTCGACCACGAAAGAGCGGCTCTTAGCACAGCAAGACAAGCATATGTAAATGATTTAGGGCAAAGTCTAAAAGACGAATGATAATTTATATAGGATATGATTCCGAACAACATGACGCTTTTGAAGTATGTAAAGCATCAATAGAAAGATATACTAAGCGTCATACTATCATTCCTTTAGTACAGTCAGAGTTAAAAAGAGAAGGAATATACAGGAGACCGTTTCAAAATGAAAGCACTGAGTTTGCTTTTACACGGTTTCTTGTTCCTTATCTTAGTATGTATCAAGGCTGTGCTTTATTTTGTGATAGTGACTTTATGTGGAGATGTGACCCACAAGAATTAATAGATTATGTAGGAACTGACCATCCTGTCTATTGTGTTAAACATCCCCCTTTCTTAGTACCTAGTACAAAAATGAATGTTAAAATAAATATGGCTTACCCAAAAAAATATTGGTCATCTTTAATGTGGTTTAATAATATTGACTGTAAAAAACTTACTTTAGAATATGTAAACCACGCCCCAGCGGGTGCTTTGCATGAATTTGACTGGGCAACAAGTGTAGGAGATATTCCTGCAGAATTTAACGCCATGATAAATTATTATGATTTCCGCAATCCAAAAGCAGTTCACTTTACTGATGGCGGACCGTGGCACGATATACACGATAACCTCTTATACTCAAACGAATGGAAGAAACTTTACACAAAATTACTAAAGGAAAACGAATAATACTTGTTGGCAACTCTGTTGAAATATTACAACATGACCTTGCTGATTATATTGAAAGTTTTGATACAGTAGTACGATTTGGAAATGGTATTCCAACTGATGAAAATTGGGATAGTATTGGTAAGCGTACGGATATTTGGGTAACTGGATTTCTAAGATACAAAAAGAGAAAATTCTTTCCTAAGAACATTCCTGTTCTATTTAATCGTTCTCGTATACACCTCGATAAAATTCCTGACCACTATCCTGACTTCGAGGTTATTGAAATGTTTTCGGATAAAGAGATGTTAAATATATTCGATTTAGTGGGAGCTAAAAACAATGAAACTAATGGACAACGTCCAAGTGCAGGTTTTATTACAATTCAATACTTTTTGCAGAAGATAGAATTTTCCACTCTTACATTGGTAGGATTTGATTTCTTTTCGAAAGCTCTTTCAATTACTGCTGGATTTGCGAACCCTACAAGTTGGCATATTCCAGTGAACTCACAGACATACAATCCCCATTCTCAGAAAGAGAAGGAGATTGTACTTGATTTATTTGATAGAGGTGTAATTGATTGGAAAATATTATCAGACTTAAACCAGGGCAACCTAGACCTTTCCTAGTATAAATCCTCTTTCAATAAGTTTTCCTGCGATTGCTTTTTGTTTTTCTGCTTTTTGTAGTAGTATTTCATTAACTCTTGCATTTCTGAAGTTTAATGGTATTTTATCTATTAGACCTGTATAACAATCCCATGGAACTGCTAACTGAACTCCTGTACTTAAATCTAAATAATCTCTCGCAAGATACCTATGTTCTATATCTATACTCCAAGATTTTCGTAACATAACATTATAGTCTAATAATTCTTTTGCCCCAATCGCGTCTCTTTCAACGAGCTGGTCTACTTTACCATTTACATAAATAGGTGACCAAGAGTGCTTGTAAAAACTTAATGCTTCAAAGAAAGCGTTATCATTACATGCTATAAGTTGTGTATCTATATAAGGCCTCTTGCCTTGATTTGGTGGATCGATTTGTCTAGTAAAGAATAAGTCTCTATTCTTAAATTCTGATAATCTATCATAATTTAATATTACCAAATTCTTGTCAATATAAGGTATACCTTGATGAGTCTTTCTTGGTATTCTAAGTATATCGTAGTAATGACCTATATTAGGATGTTTATCAAAAACTAAATCTCTACTTAAGAATGAAATTGATGCTTTGAAAAATTCTGCAGGTGGTAGATTACCACTATCAATTGCTTGATTAAAAATTCTATTTCCATCCCATACTATCATTCTTTTGGCAAGACCACCCTTATCTTTCCAGTATTCCTTTAGGAAGAATGTCATTCTAGATATATCGTCTTCGTTCCACCATGCTTCGTAAACTTTTACATTTTGAAAATTATTTATTACCCAATTTACTTCTCTATCATCCCAGTCATTTTTATGGATGAATAGATGCAGACGGAATCCGTCTTTATCTAATAAAGAAGCAAGAGTAAACATACTCCAGTCTTTTTTGTATTTTGTTACTAATTCTATCATCCGTCTATTACCTTATACTCCCAAAAATTATTGAGATAGTTTATTAACCTGTCCTCCGCATCTTCATCAAAACTGAAGATTATTCCTGAGTTCTTTGCTGAAAATATTTTCATCAGCGATTTTTTTGCATTTGTATTTGCGATTGTACCATAAAAACTTTCATATGTCCAAAGATTTTTTTCTCTATCTTCTCTTGCATGAGAAACTAATCTTAATTGTTTATCTAACATAAGTGCCATGAGTCCCATTTCACTATTTTGCATAGTAGCAACTGACTTACAATTTGCTAGAAGTTCAAAACCTCCAACTTTTTTATCGAGTACAGTATTTTCTCCGTAATCTTTTTTAAGTTTTGCTATCCATATCTTTTGAGTGATTGGGTGAGGTTTGATTACAAATCCTTCCTCTACACATTGTCTCACTCTTGCCCAATGTACTGTTTTACCTTTTGCAATTATATTAGTTCCTGGCAAGAACACTACTTTGTCATGGTACTCTAAGTTAGTTCCTAGGGTATACTTATTATGAAAATTATTTACTATTTTTTCACATCGTTCTTCGTCTATCTTTATGTCTGAATTAACAATGCTTTTAAACAATTTATCATTAATTTTTATACTTGGTACTCTTATGTATATACCATTACCAAGAAAATCTGTATAAAGCCATTTTCTAATAGTATGAAGTTCGTTAGTATTAAACCAAATATCATACTCAAAAGGACTACCTCTATACTTTTCAGGTATTATTCTTTTTCTAAACTCTGCTAATCCATTTAAATCTGAAATGGGTCTATATGCAGAACCTGACTTCATAAAATGAGTGGGTATATCTCCCAATGATTCATTTATAGTTAATGCTTGTAATTTACTTTTTGGTTTTACCACGCTTCAACTCAAATATTTCTCGTTCCATTATTCTCATTCTTTTTTCTGATTCTTCTATTGAATCATATAGTGCCGCCATCATACTTTCCATTTTTCCATTTAAGTATTCTGGTGTTAAATTTGTTTCTTTTTTAAATCCGCCTCCGGGCTCACTCATTTTTAATTGCTCTCACTCCATTTTGAGCCATCCCAGAAGGAGAATCCGTAGTCATCTAAGCTAGAAACTTCTGTGTCAAATAGAGTTCCTGCCTGAGAGGCTGTTGTTCTTTCATATACAACGGTAGATGTATTAAATATCGTTGTGGTTAAGTGGTCAGTAGTAATCGTTGTATCTGTAGACCTTGTTGTATTGAAGGTCGTAGTTGTAGTTCTATCTGTACCGAATGTTGTTGTTCTACTTGTATTAAATGTTGTAGTTGTAGTAAACGCTGTTGTTCTAGAAGTTTCTGTAGTTCTAGAAGATGCTGTACTTCTACTTGACGCAGTAGACTGTGTTGTGTTAAATGTTGTAGTAGTATTTCTGCTTGATGCTGTACTTCTACTTGTAATTGTTGCTTGTGTTGTATTAAATACTGTACTTGTAGATTTACTTGTACCAGTTGACTTACTTGTAATTGTTCCTTGTGAAGTTGCAAATATTGTAGTTGTACTTCTACTTGAAGCAGTACTTCTACTTGTTACTGTACTTTGTGAAGTATTAAATACTGTAGTTGTACTCCTACTTGAAGCAGTACTTCTGCTTGATGCAGTACCTCTAGCTGTATTAAATGTTGTTGTAGTATCTCTACTTGAAGCAGTATTTCTGCTTGTAATTGTTCCTTGTGATGTTGCAAATATAGTAGAAGTATCTCTACTTGAAGCTGTACTTCTGCTTGATGCAGTAGATTGAGCTGTATTAAATACAGTAGAAGTATCTCTGCTTGAAGCAGTACTTCTACTTGTAATTGTTCCTTGTGAAGTAGCAAATACAGTTGTTGTACTTCTGCTTGATGCAGTACTTCTGCTTGATGCAGTAGACTGTGTTGTGTTAAATGTTGTAGTAGTATCTCTGCTTGATGCTGTACTTCTACTTGTAATTGTTCCTTGTGAAGTAGCAAATACAGTTGTTGTACTCCTACTTGAAGCAGTACTTCTGCTTGATGCTGTAGATTGTGATGTTGCAAATGTTGATACTGTACTTCTACTTGAAGCAGTACTTCTACTTGTAATTGTTCCTTGTGAAGTAGCAAATACTGTAGTTGTACTTCTACTTGATGCTGTACTTCTACTTGACGCAGTAGATTGTGATGTTGCAAATGTTGATACTGTACTTCTACTTGATGCTGTACTTCTGCTTGTTAGCGTTCCTTGTGAAGTATTAAATGTTGTAGTTGTACTTCTACTTGTACCTGTTGCCCTACTACTTATTCTACTTGTAATATAAGCTGTCTCATAACTTGTTGACTGTGATGTGTTATCAACATATGCAGTTGTTGTTCCAAATGTTGTAATTCTACTAGTAGCCTGGGAAGTATTTGTAGACTGTGAAGTACCTGTTGCTTGTGCTGTATTTGTGCTTCTTGCAGTGTTTGACAATCTTACAGTATTGTAACTTGTTGATTGTGAAGTATTTGTAGATTGTGATGTTCCTGTAGCTTGTGCAGTATTAGTACTTCTTGCGGTATTTGATAATCTTACTGTATTATAACTTGTTGACTGTGCTGTATTAGTACTTCTTGCAGTATTTGACAATCTTACTGTATTATAACTTGTTGACTGTGCAGTATTAGTACTTCTTGCAGTATTTGATAATCTTACTGTATTATAGGTTGTTGACTGTGCTGTATTAGTACTTCTTGAGGTATTTGTTGCTTGTGTTGTAGTATATGCTGTTGATTGTGCGGTATTTGTTCCTCTTGCTGTATTTGTAGCAAATGATGTATTATATGTTGTAGAGTTTGTAAATCCTGTACTTCTACTTGTATTTGTAGCCTGAGAAGTATTTGTATTTCTACTTGTACCAAAAGCGGTATTATCTATGTATGCCGTAATTCTTGATGTGTTTGTATTTCTACTTGTACCAAAAGATGTATTATCTATGTATGCTGTAATTCTGCTTGTGTTAGTGTTTCTAGCTGTACCAAATGATGTATTGTTTGTAAATCCTGTTGCTCTAGTAGTATCATTTGTAAATCCAGTAGCATTAGTAAATCCTGTTGTAAATGATGTATTATTTGTAAAGGATGTAATAATCCCCGTTGTTCTTGATGTAATTCTAGTGGTGTTGTCATATTCCCGATTACCATAAGAAGTCTCAAAAATTGTTATAAATGAAGTAGTTCTAAAAGTTCCCAAAAACGCCGCAGTATTAGTTGCTCTTGTTGTATTTCTAGAAGTATTTGTATTTCTAGAAGTATTTGTTGCAAATGATGTATTTCTAGAAGTATTTGTTGCTTGTGATGTATTATATCCTGTAGAATTTGTAAATCCTGTACTTCTACTTGTATTTGTAGCCTGTGTTGTATTGTATGCTGTAGAGTTTGTAAATGAAGTACTTCTACTTGTATTTGTAGCCTGTGTTGTAGTATATGCTGTTGATGTAGCAAAAGTTGTATTATCTATATAGGCTGTAATTCTTGATGTGTTTGTATTTCTTGTAGTACTTTGAGAAGTATTATCTATATATGCTGTTGTAGTTATAAATGTTGTAGTTCTAGTAGTACCAAACGAAGTATTATCTATATATGCAGTTGTTGTTGCAAATGTTGTAGTTCTAGTAGTAGCAAAAGATGTATTATCTTGATAAGCTGTTGTTGTTGTAAATGTTGTTGTTCTAGTAGTAGCAAAAGATGTATTATCTTCATAAGCTGTTGTTGTTGCAAATGTTGTAGTTCTAGTAGTAGCAAAAGATGTATTATCTTGATAAGCTGTTGTTGTTGTAAATGTTGTTGTTGTATTAAACGCAGTTGTAGTTGTAAAAGTTGTAATTCTACTAGTACCAAAACTTGTATTATCAGTATACGCTGTTGTAGTTGTAAAGGTTGTAGTTGTATTAAATGCAGTCGTAGTTGTAAATGTTGTTGTATATGAAGTCGACTGTGAAGTATTAGTTGTTCTTGCTGTATTTGTTGCAAACGAAGTATTCCTACTGGTACTTATCACTGTGTCATATGAAGTAGTGTAAGTCGTTGTAGTATTATAAGCTGTTGTAGTGCTTCGTGCAGTATTAAATGTTGTAGTAGTAGTAAATGTAGTTGTAGTTGTAAATGCTGTTGTAGTACTTTGTGTTGTATTAAAAACAGTCGTAGTATTAAATGCTGTTACTGTTGTAAATGCTGTTGTAGTAGACTGAGACGTATTGAATGTAGTTGTAGTATTAAACGCTGTTGTTGTAGTAAACGCTGTTGTAGTACTTTGTGTTGTATTAAAAACAGTCGTAGTATTAAAGGCAGTCGTAGTTGTAAATGCTGTTGTAGTACTTTGTGTTGTATTAAATGTTGTTGTTGTATTAAATGCTGTTGTAGTTGTAAATGCTGTTGTTGTACTTTGTGTTGTATTAAAAACAGTCGTAGTACTAAATGCTGTTGTAGTAGTAAACGCTGTTGTTGTACCTTGTGAAGTATTAAATGTAGTTGTAGTACTAAATGCTGTTGTAGTAGTAAACGCTGTTGTTGTACTCTGCGAAGTATTAAAGGTTGTAGTTGTTGTAAACGCAGTTGTAGTATTAAACGCAGTTGTAGTACTTTGAGTAGTATTAAACGTTGTTGTTGTTGTAAACGCTGTTGTTGTATTAAAGGCCGTTGTTGTGCCTTGTGTAGTATTAAATACTGTTGTAGTACTAAATGCTGTGGTGGTATTAAACGCAGTTGTTGTGGACTGTGTTGTGTTAAATGTTGTAGTAGTCGTGAAAGCTGTTGTTGTATTAAACGCAGTTGTAGTAGACTGAGACGTATTGAATGTAGTTGTAGTACTAAACGCTGTTGTAGTAGTAAAAGCAGTTGTTGTAGCTTGTGTCGTATTAAAGGTTGTTGTTGTAGTAAACGCTGTTGTAGTAGTAAAAGCAGTTGTTGTATTAAATGCAGTTGTTCTACTTGTTTCAGTTGCTTGAGTTGTATTAAATATAGTTGTTCTACTTGTATCGAAAGCAGTTATAGTATCTTGAGTAGTATTAAATATTGTTGTAGTTGCGTAAGAAGTTTCTTGTACACCACTGATTGTAGAAGTACTTGTTGCAGTATTCCTAGAAGTTTGATGTGTAATGGTAAACGGCCCAGCTAGTGTGCCGTTATCATTTACATATACCTCATTGATTCTGCGAAGCGTACCACTATCGTTTAACGCCAGAAAGGAGATAGTACGAAGTGTTCCATTGTCATTGATATACAGTGCCATTTCTTAACTCGAATATACAAACCATATATGACCACTACTTGTACTTCCTACATTAGAAGGAGCAGTCTGTGTTATTGTGTAAGGAAGTCTGTCGGCACTAATAGTACCTCCAGTAATTTTATCGGAATCTAAAGTTCCTGAATAAGTTGCGTCTGAAGCAATTGCAGCTGTTCCATCAATTTTCAATCCTGCGTCTTCAATATTAAAATCTAATTTTTGTCCCATTTTATACCTCTATTGTTGTTCTAATAAACTTGTAAGCCATGCTGTCTGTTGAAGCAGGAGTTACCCTTAATCTTACATTACCAGCACTTATATCTGCATCGAATGTTGCTTGAGCACCATTGTCAAATATAGAAGCGTACTGTGTTAGATAAACTGTTGTTCCATCATGGAATAGTACTATCTCTATGGATTGATAGTCTGAATCTGTTGTATTCGTTACCTGTACTAAGTATTTAGCAGTTCTAAATGTTGCTGCTGCAAAACTATCTAGTGTAAATTGTGTAGTTGCTGATGAAGTTCCTGAACCTACATCCATACCAGCAACTTCGTCTATATGAAGTTTTTGAACTGGGTTTGCATCTTGAATACCTAACTTACCTTTTAGCTCAAGTATAGAAGTAGTGTTAATACCCATATTGACATTAGCTCCAGCGAACCCGATATTCCCTGACATGCTTTTACCAGATAATGCTGCACTTGATAATTGTGTAGATGTTACAGAATTATTTGCAATCTCACTTGATCCAACAGCGTTTGCTGCTATTTTAGCTGCTGTTACAGAGTTAGCTCCTAGTTTTGCATTTGTTACATTAAGATCAGCTATTTTAGCTGTTGTAACCTGTGAAGCTCCAATATGTATAGTATCTATACTGCCACTTACTAATTCTGCTGAGTCTACAGAGTTTGATGCTAATAAGTCCGCTGTGATTAATCCACTAGTAATAAAGTTTACACTATTAATAGCGTTATCTGCAATATGTACAGAAGTAACTGCATCTGTTGCAAGTTCACTTGCTGTAATAGTGTTAAGAGCAATTTTTGCTCCAGTAACAGCATTATTTGCAATATGTATAGAATCTATACTACCGCTTACTAATTCACTAGAATCTACCGAATTAGCTGCAAGTTCTGATGAACCAACTGCTCCTATTGCTATTTGTGTTGCTGTTACAGAGTTTCCTGCTAGTTCAGAAGCTGTGACTGCGTTTGCCGCAATTTGATCGCTTCCTACAGAGTCTATTGCTATTTTATTTGCTGTAACTGCATTATCTGCAATATGTATAGTATCTATACTACCAGTAACAAGTTCGCTTGAATCTATTGAGTTCGCTGCTATTTTACTTCCTATTACTGCATTGTTTGCTATATGAATTGCGTCAATAGACCCACTTACTATTTCACTGGAGTCGACTGAGTTTGCTGCTAAATCACCTGCTGCAATAGTTCCATCTGCTATCAAGTCTGATGTAATTAAACCGCTTGAAATAAAGTTTACACTATTAATAGCATTGTCTGCTATTTTAGCACTTGTTACAGAGTCAGAAGCTAAGTGATTTGCATCTATGCTACTATCAGCTATTTGATCGCTTCCTACAGAGTCTGTTGCTATTTTATTTGCTGTAACTGCATTGTCTGCTATATGTATAGTGTCTATACTACCACTAACTAATTCTGCTGAATCTACTGAGTTAGCTGCTAAGTCACCTGCTGTAATAGTTCCATCTGCTATCAAGTCTGACGTAATTAGACCGCTTGATATAAATGCTACACTATTAATAGCGTTATCTGCTATTTTAGCACTTGTTACAGAGTCAGAAGCTAAGTGAATTGCATCTATGCTACCACTTACTAATTCTGCACTATCTACTGTATTTGCGGCTAATGATGTTGTTAAAGCAACTGCACTTGATCCGTTAAAGTTTACAGCTGAAGCAGTTACATCTCCTGTTAAAGAGAAAGCTCTATTTGTTGCTAAAGTTGTTGCTGTATCAGCATTACCTGTTAAATTACCAGTAACATTTCCTTCTACATTAGCTATTATTGTTCCTGTTGTAATTGTTAGGTCGCCTGTGGAAGCACCAGTAAATGTACCAGTACCTACTTTAAATTTGTTTTCACTTTCATCAAATCCAATAAATGCATTATTTTGGTCGCCTCTTTCTATGACGATACCTGCGTCATTTGATGGAGTTCCTGTTGTTCCTGTACCAAGTTCCATTAATGGGTCGGCAATGGTTGTTGTTGTTGAATTAACTGTTGTAGTTGTTCCATTTACAGTTAAGTTACCAGAAAGAGTAACATTTCCTGTAAAAGTTTGTCCACCAAGTGCACTACTTGCTAGTTCACTTACCCCAACAGAGTTGGCAGCTAATTCACTAGAATCTACTGCTCCTGCAGCTATGTGTCTGGCTAAAACTTGGTCTGTAGCAATTTTTGCAGAAGTAATATTATTTGCTGCTATTTTTGCTGTTGTTACTTGAGAAGTTCCAATATGTATAGTATCTATACTACCACTTACTAATTCTGAACTATCTACAGAGTTTGCAGCTATTTGTAATGCACCTACTGCACCAGTTGCTATTTCTGAAGATGTAATTGTGTTTTCTGCTATATGTCTTGATACTACAGAGTTACTAGCGATTTTAGTGCCATCGATAGCGTTGTCTGCTATGTTTCCTGTAGCAATAGTATTGGCTGCTATATCTGCCGATACTATAGTACCGTCTACAATATGTTCTGAAGATACTATTGCAGAAGTAAGTTTACTTGCTGTAATAGCATTATCTGCTATTTTAGCTGTTGTAACTTGTGCCGCACCTATATGTATTGTATCGATACTGCCACTAACAAGTTCTGCAGAATCTACTGAGTTTGATGCTATATGTCTTGCAACTACACTGTCTGTAGCTATTTTTGTACCATCTACAGCATTGTCTGCTATGTTTCCTGTAGCAATAGTATTTGCTGCTATGTCTCCTGAAACAATAGTACCATCTACAATATGCTCTGAAGATATTATTCCAGAAGTAAGTTTACTTGCTATAATAGCATTATCAGCTAGTTTTGCTGTTGTAACTTGTGCTGTACCTATATGTATTGTATCGATACTGCCACTAACAAGTTCTGCAGAATCTACTGAGTTTGATGCTATTTTACCTGCTGTTACTGAATCGTCTGCTAAATGTATTGTGTCTATTGAGCCACTTACTAATTCTGCTGAATCTACTGAGTTTGCTGCAAGTTCATCTGCACCTACTGCAGCTGTTGCTATATGTCTTGCAACTATACTATCTGTAGCTATTTTTGTTCCGTCTATTGCATTATCTGCTACATTTCCTGTTGCGATAGTATTCGCAGCTATTTTAGCGCCTGTTACTTGGGCAGCTCCTAAATGTTCTGTATCAATTGCTCCTGCCGCTATATGTTCTGAATCTATAGAGTCATCTGCAATTTTAGCACCTGTTACTGCATCTGCAGCTAATTTACCTGTTGTAACTTGTAGATTTCCTAAGTGTATAGTATCTATACTACCACTCACAAGTTCTGCTGAATCTACTGAGTTTGATGCTAATAAGTCTGCTGTTATTGTTCCACTCGGAATTTGTGTAGCTGTGACTGAATTTTGTGCTAATTCTGAACTGCCTACTGCATTTGCTGCTATTTCTGTACTACCGATTGAGTTAGAAGCTATTTCAGCTGAAGTGACTGCGTTTGCTGCTATCTTCGCTGTTGTAACTGCTCCAGTTGATAAATGTATTGAATCAATAGACCCACTTACCAATTCGCTAGAATCTACTGAGTTTGCAGCTATAGCTGCTGAATCTATTGCGTTGTCGCTTACGCTTATAATAGCTGTAGCTTGTAATTGTGCTGTCCCAACGGAGTTGGTTGCTAATTCTGATGTTCCGACAGCATTTGCAGCAATTTCATTACTTCCAACAGCATTTGCTGCTATCTCACTTGCAGTAACAGAGTTACTTACTAATTCAGTAGTCCCGACTGCATTTGCCTCCAATACGGAGACTAGATGGTTTTCCTTACCTATTAATGCCATGTTATATTTGCTCCAAATATGATAGGACTACATCGATACTACTAGCTACATTGCTTTGTATTCTTATACTGTCCCCTGCCTCTAACACTACCTTTGCATCTCCACCGATTACGGCTATAGATGTTCCGCTTGGAATAGGTGTGTTATGAGTAATATTAACTAATGTTGTTGAACTTGCATCATAAAAAACAGTATTAGCTTCTATGCTTCCTCCACTCTGATTACATAAATACAATCCTATGATTGTACAAGTAGAACCAACAGGTGAAGTAAATACAGTTGTTAAAGAAGTTCCTACATTTGCTTGCGTTGCTGTTTTAAATGCTGATGCCATAATCTTATCCTAGTGCTATGGCTAACGCTAGTACATCGTCTTCGGTTTGGCCTCCTGCCGAACCTACTGTTACTATTGAACCGTTAGCCGCTTTTGTGTAAATTTTACCGTCTGAAACATTCATTGCAATTTCATGTACTTCTAGATCGTTTGCATCTGGTACAGACGAGGCCGTTTCTGACCTTTTTGGTTTAATCACATGAGCCATATTAGAACGTTCCTCCGTCTAATGTATTTGTCCATGTTATTGTTCCGTTCGCACCAACTTGTAGTACTTGTCCTACTGAGTTGGTTGAATCGTATGTTCCGATTGATAAAGAAGCAAAAGAATTACCACCATTAGCACCATATAGTATTGTGCCTTCTGGTAATGAACTTACTCCTTTTAATCTTAATGTATCTGAATTAATTTCTATTGTAGTATCATCTACATTAACTGAAAGTGTGTTTCCTGATTTAGCAAGACCTGCTCCTGCAGTAACACTACCAGCTCCTGAGAACTGTGTGAATGTTAAGTTATCAGTACCGATTGTTGCTGAACCAGTTATATTTGAAAGTACGAAACCTGCATCTGCATTTGTTCCTTCTTCAACAAATGTAAACAGACCACCAGTAACTTCTGCTGAGCTATCTGCGTCTGTTGTTCTTGTAAGAACGAATGGATTTGAAACATCACCAACTGTTGTTACAGAGTAGATACCGTTTTCACTTGTATCTGTTTGTGCTTTTACAAGTACTCTATCTCCTGATGTTAATGAAACACTATCAACTGATATTGCTCCATTTGAGTCTGCTGTAAGTGTTGCACCTACACCACCAGTTCCGTTGTTATAAGTTGTTGATAAGTTTGATTCTGAAGCAACTCTTACTGAATCTTTTACATCTAGTGCTTGTTTTACACTATCAACATATGCTTTTGTTACTGCGTCTGTTGACTGTGATGGAGTACCAATATTGGTAACTCTGTTTCCACCCATATCAACAGTTTGTGAGCCAGCAACGGTTAATCCACCATCAAAGTCTGCTGATTGTGAGAATGTTGCTGTACCTGTTACTGTAATAACATCTCCTGATGCATCACCTAAAGTAACATTACCATTTAAAGTTGTTGCTCCTGTTACTGTTAAACTATCTGAGAAGGTTGCGGCATTAGTTACTCCTAATGTACCTGCTATACTTGTATTACCTTCTCCACTTGTAACTGTGAATTTGTCTGTGTTAATTGTTAAGTTGCCAGTTACTGCAGCTGAACCTAAAGTTGCTGCCCCTGAAACATCTATGTCTCCATTTAAGTCGACATTTTGTCCAATCTCAACTTCTTCACTGCCATTCGTAGTTATAAACTTAAGATATGAAGTTCCGCCTTCATTTATATCTAAAGCTGCTGCTTCGTTATCTGGTAGTGTTAAAGAAGTTGCTTGTTGTTGTAAATTTAATTCGCCACTGTGAGTAACTATTAACTGACCTGCTGCTGCAACACTTAAATTGCCTGAAGTTGTAGATATAGTATTATTTGAACCAGTAACTACAATATTACCAGTTTTAAGTTGGTCAACTTTACTATTGGCGTCTACGACTATTGCTGAACTTGCTGTAAGCGTACCAGCTGTATGGTCGAGCATTTCGACATACAAGTCTCCACCTATAGTTGTGACTGCTGAAGAACTTGGGTGTCCTACAAAGAGCTTTTTGGAATTAGACGAATACGCTAACTCACCTTGACCCAA